>Ga0105047_10000496_pt1 | contig 67159 bp, 61 predicted proteins | sample MAT04_FD_78384 | JGI IMG/M metagenome (GOLD analysis project Ga0105047, IMG submission 78384) | Freshwater microbial communities from Lake Fryxell liftoff mats and glacier meltwater in Antarctica - MAT-04 (megahit assembly) | ecosystem: Environmental > Aquatic > Freshwater > Ice > Liftoff... | reverse complement strand
GAAGACCAAGGCCTTGCGCCCCTCGGCTTTGTCGCTACGGACTACGCCACCCTGATCTGGGGGCTGGAACCTGTGCTCGACGCGATGCCGCTGTTCGACCCTGCCCTCTTGCGCGACGGGCTGGAGACCTGGCTTGCCGGGAACGCCGTGATGAAACGCACGTTCCGCAACACCGCCCTGATTGCCGGCTTGATCGAGCGCAGCCATCAGGGCCGCCGCAAAACGGGGCGGCAAGCCACCTTTTCTTCCGATATCCTGTACGACACCCTGCGCCGATACGACCCTCACCACCTGCTGCTGGACATCACCCGCGAAGAGGCGATGCGCGGCCTGATCGACTTTGCCCGCATCGAGGAACTGCTGGCCCGGATCGGCCCGCGCATCGACCTGTTGCGCCTGCCGCGCCTCAGCCCGCTGTCGGCCCCGCTGTTTCTGGAGCCGGGCATCATCCCGGTGCATGGACAGGGCAGGGAACGGCTGGCGGAAACGGCGGCCCACCGCCTGATGACCGCCGCAGGCCTCGCGTGACCCCGCCCGACCGACGCGCGTTCGCTTGAAAGCCGCCCCGATCCGGTGCAGACCCCTCCCATGATCCCGCACCGCTTTTCCTTCGCGGCCAGCACGTTCGAGGCTCTGCCCTCGGGCGGATTGTTCTGGCCCGACCACAGCCTGCTGACGGTCGCCGACCTTCATTTCGGCAAATCCGAACGTCTGGCGCGGCGCGGAGGCTGCCTGCTGCCGCCCTATGAAACCCGCGCCACGCTGGCCCGGCTCGACGCGGATCTCGACGCCACCCGGGCGCGGCGCGTCATCTGTCTGGGCGACAGCTTTGACGATGCGGCGGCCACCGGTGCCCTGGCCGAGGATGACCGGCTCTGGCTCTCCCGGCTGATGGCGGGGCGCGACTGGACCTGGGTGACCGGCAACCACGACCCCGGCCCGCTGAACCTCGCAGGCAGCCACCGCACCGAACTGCAGGTGCAGGGGATCGGCCTGCGGCATATCGCCAGCCCGGAAACCCCCGAGATTTCAGGGCATTACCACCCGAAGGCACGCTTGGCCGGCCGGGCGCGACCCTGCTTTCTGATCGACGCGAGCCGGGTGATCCTGCCCGCTTACGGCGCCTATACCGGCGGGCTGTGGTGCGACGACCCTGCCTTGGCAGCCCTGATGCATCCCGGCGCGCTGGCGGTTCTGACCGGCACCCGAACGCTCGTCATCCCGATGCCTCGGGGCCGGATAGGCCGAAGCGGGTCTGCCGACCCGATGATCAACCGGTCCTGATACCACCGGCGAGCGGGGTCAGGCGGTCAGTCCATCGGGTTCCGGCAACCCCTGCGCCCGGCAACAGGCGGTCAGCGTGTTGGCCAGCAAACAGGCAATCGTCATCGGCCCCACACCACCGGGCACCGGGGTGATGGCCCCCGCGACGGCGGCCGCACTGGCATAGTGTACATCCCCCACCAACCGGGTCTTGCCGTCGCGTTCAACCCGGTTGATGCCCACATCAATGACCGTGGCCCCGGGTTTCACGAACGCGCCGGTGATCATCTCGGGCCGCCCGACGGCTGCCACCAGGATATCCGCGCCGCGGCACACCGCCTCCAGATCGCGGGTGCGGCTGTGGGCAATCGTCACCGTGCAACTGTCCCCCAACAGCAGTTGCGCCATCGGCTTGCCCACGATGTTCGACCGTCCGACGACCACCGCGTTCATCCCCGAAAGCGAGCCGTGATGGTCCCGCAGCAGCATCAGACAGCCCAGCGGCGTGCAGGGCACCATCGACGCCTGCCCGGTCGCCAGCCGCCCGACGTTGGAGATGTGAAAGCCATCCACATCCTTGGCCGGATCAATCATGCCGATGATCAGATCAGCGCTCAAATGCCCCGGGAGCGGCAGTTGCACGAGGATCCCGTGCACCGCCGGATCGCCGTTCAGGCGGTCGATCAGCGTCAGAAGATCAGCTTCGGACGTGTCCGCGGCCAGCTTGTGTTCAAAGCTGGCCATGCCGACCTCGACCGTCTGCGTGCCCTTGTTGCGGACATAGACCTGCGAGGCAGGGTCCATTCCCACCAGCACCACCGCCAGCCCCGGCACCAGTCCCTGCTCCTCGGCCAACCGCGCCACATGCGCCTGCACCTGCGCCCTGACCCGGGCCGCAAAGGTCTTGCCGTCGATCACTTTGGTCACTGCGGACCCTCCCTGGATGGCATAGGCTTCGGATGACGCGCCCGCACGGGCGGAACCGTGCCGCCGGACCGCCGGACCGCTGCCCCCGGCAGGCAGCCGTCGGGTCGGCGCCGCAAGACGTGCCCTGCCCGATTTCCGGCGGCGCGTCAGAACAACCCTTCGACAAAGCCCTGATCGTTCAGGCGGATCACCTCGGCGCTCGGCACTCGCGGCAGGCCCGGCATCGTCATGATCTCGCCGCAGATCGCCACGACAAAGCCCGCGCCCGCCGACAGCCGCACTTCGCGAACCGGAATGGTGAATCCGGTCGGGGCACCACGCAGATTGGGATCGGTGGTAAAGCTGTACTGGGTTTTCGCCATGCAGACCGGCAGATGGCCGTAGCCTGCCGCTTCCCAGATTTTCAGCTGGTCGCGGATCGACCGGTCGGCCTCGACCCCGTCGGCGTGATAGATCGTCTTGGCAATGGTCTCGATCTTCTGGAACAGCGGCATCGCATCGGGGTAGATCGGGGCAAAATTGCTGTCGCGGGCTTCCGCGAGACTGACCACCTTGTGCGCAAGTTCTTCAATCCCGGCAGAGCCTTGCGCCCAGTGCTTGCACAAGATCGCCTCTGCCCCCTGTTCGGCGACATAGGCCTTGACGGCGGCAACCTCGGCATCGGTATCGCTGTAGAAGTGGTTGATCGCAACTACGACCGGCACGCCGAAGCCCTTCACGTTGGCAATATGGCGACCAAGATTGGGGCAACCGGCCTGCACCGCTTCGACGTTTTCAGTCCCGAGATCGGCCTTCGCCACCCCGCCGTTCATCTTCATCGCCCGCACCGTGGCCACGATCACCGCTGCCGCAGGGGTCAACCCGGCCTTGCGGCACTTGATGTTGAAGAACTTCTCGGCGCCAAGGTCGGCGCCGAACCCCGCTTCGGTCACCACATACTCGCCCAGTTTCAACGCGGTTTTCGTGGCGATGACCGAGTTGCAGCCGTGGGCGATGTTGGCAAACGGCCCGCCGTGCACGAAGGCCGGATTGTTCTCCAGCGTTTGCACGAGGTTCGGCTGCATCGCGTCCTTCAGCAGCACCGTCATCGCGCCATCGGCCTTGATGTCGCGGGCGTAGACCGGGGTCTTGTCGCGGGTATAGGCCACCACGATGTCGCCCAACCGCTTTTGCAGGTCCTCCAGATCGTTGGACAAGCACAGGATCGCCATGACTTCCGAGGCCACCGTGATGTCAAAGCCGGTTTGCCGCGGAAAGCCGTTGGCCACGCCGCCAAGGTTCACCACGATGTCGCGCAGGGCGCGGTCGTTCATGTCCATCACGCGCCGCCAGACGATGCGGCGGGCGTCGATGTTCAACTCGTTGCCCCAATAGATGTGATTGTCGATCATCGCCGACAACAGGTTGTGGGCCGAGGTAATCGCGTGAAAATCCCCGGTGAAATGCAGGTTCATCTCCTCCATCGGCACGACTTGCGAATAGCCGCCCCCCGCCGCGCCGCCCTTCATCCCGAAGTTCGGACCCAGCGAGGCTTCGCGGATGCAGACCACCGCCCGCTTGCCGATCCGGTTCAGCCCGTCGCCCAGACCCACGGTCGTGGTTGTCTTGCCTTCGCCCGCCGGCGTGGGGTTGATCGCGGTCACAAGGATCAGCTTTCCGTCCGGCCGATCGCTCAGCGACTTTATGAAGGCCTGACCGATCTTGGCCTTGTCATGGCCGTAGGGCAGCAGGTGGTCCGACGGAATGCCCAGTTTGGCCCCCACCGCCATGATCGGTTGCTTGCTCGCGTCCCGCGCAATCTCGATGTCGGTCTTGATGGCCATGTCTGTCTCCCTCCGGGGCTGCCCCGGTCCCGTTTGCGATGTGATAACGGGGCCGGCCGCAGCAGGCAAAGGGGTTTGCGACATATCGCCGCCGAATCCGCCGTTATGTGGCGCAGCGGGCCGCGGCCAGATGCGCCCAGACCGGTTGGTCGGGAATATGCAGGCGCATCCGGTCGCCCAGGGTCAACCTGCCCTCGCACTCCACCCAGGCCACGATGCCGCGCCGCCCCTTGGCCGCCGGCTTGAACGCTGCGCCGTGGCCGGGATGCGCGGCCTCGATCCCTTTGGCGGGAAACGTGCAGGGGCGGTTCTCGAGGTCCACCACCAGGGTCGCGCCCGACGCCGATTGCAGCCGCGCGCCGGGCGGGACGTGGCTGAAATCCGGAATGCCGCGCAGCACGATCGAAGCGCCGAGCAGGTGCGGCGAAAGCGCCGGCAGCCCCATGTCGGCCGCGATCTCCGCAAGTTCCTCGTCCGACAGGATCGAGAATTGTCGGGTATTGCGGATCGTCGTGCCGCGGGGATACTGCGCCAGAACCCGGCTACAGGACGGTCGGGTCAACCCGCCATGCACCTCACCCTCAACGCCCCCGAACCCGGCCTGCATCGTGGTTTCGGGCTGCGAGTCCAGCAGACCCGCGACACCGACGCGGCCGAGCCAGGTGATCTCGCCGAAAACATCGGTCGGCTTCAGAACGCTCATGCCCGGGCTGTCCCGACCCTCACACCGAAGGCTCCGGCTCCAGTCCCGGTTTCGGCATCTTGGGTCTGGTCTTGGGGATCGACACCACCGACGATCCGCTGGACGGCGACGGCGGAGCGGCATCGTCCGGCCCCCCCAGAACCTCGCCGGCAATCACACGCTTGATTTCGTCGCCGGTCAGCGTTTCGTATTCGAGCAAGCCCTTGGCGAGCCGCTCGAAATCCTCTGCCTTGTCCAGCAGCACGCGGCGGGCGAGGTCATACCCTTCGTCGATCAGGGTCTTGACCTCGGCCTCGATCGTCGTCTTGGTCTCGGCCGAAACCGAAAAACCTGCGGTGTTGCCCTGATACCCTTCATGCGCCTCGGCATAGTCGATGTTGCCGATCTTGTCGGACATCCCCCACCGCATCACCATCGCCCGGGCCAGGGCCGAGGCTTGCTGGATGTCGCCCGCCGGGCCGGACGACACGCCGTCCTCACCGTACTTGATGATCTCGGCGGCCTTGCCGGCCATGGTCATCGCGATCTTCTGCTTGCCTTCGTCCTTGTGCATGTTCAGGCGGTCCATTTCCGGCAGGCTGACCACCATCCCCAGGGCAGCTCCCCGCGGGATGATCGTGGCCTTGTAGACCGGATCGCACTTCGGCATGTTCATGCCGACAATCGCATGTCCCGCCTCGTGATAGGCGGTCTTTTCCTTCTGGTCGGCGGTCAGCACCATCGAGCGGCGCTCGGCCCCCATCATCACCCGGTCCTTGGCCTGCTCGAAGTCGTGCATCGTCACGAACCGGCGGCCCATGCGGGCGGCAGTCAGCGCGGCCTCGTTGACGAGGTTTGCAAGGTCGGCACCTGAAAATCCGGGGCAACCGCGCGCGATGATGCGCAGGTCCACATCCGGGCCGACCGGCACCTTGCGGGCATGCACGGTCAGTATCTTCTCGCGGCCCTTGATGTCGGGGTTGGGCACCTGGATCTGACGGTCGAACCGGCCGGGGCGCAGCAGGGCGGGGTCGAGCACGTCCTTGCGGTTGGTGGCGGCCACGATGATCACGCCTTCGTTCGCCTCGAACCCGTCCATCTCGACCAGCAACTGGTTCAGCGTCTGTTCCCGCTCGTCATTGCCGCCGCCGATCCCGACGCCCCGCGCCCGGCCCACGGCATCGATTTCGTCGATGAACACGATGCAGGGCGCATTCTTCTTGGCCTGCTCGAACATGTCGCGCACCCGCGACGCGCCCACGCCGACGAACATTTCCACGAAATCCGAGCCGGAGATGCTGAAGAACGGCACCCCTGCCTCGCCCGCAATGGCGCGGGCCAGCAAGGTTTTCCCGGTACCCGGAGGACCGACCAGCAGGGCGCCTTTTGGAATCTTGCCGCCAAGCCGGGAGAATTTCTGCGGATTGCGCAAGAATTCCACAATCTCTTCCAGCTCTTCCTTGGCCTCGTCGATTCCGGCCACGTCGTCGAACGTCACGCGGCCATGCTTTTCGGTCAACAGCTTGGCGCGCGATTTGCCAAAGCCCATCGCCCCGCCCCGGCCGCCCCCCTGCATGCGGTTCATGAAGAACACCCAGATGCCGATCAGCACGATGAACGGCAGCCAGATCGAGATCAGCGACATGATCCCGCTCGACTCCTGCGCCTCCGCCCGGACTTCGACGCCCTTGGCGATCAGCCGGTCGGTCACTTCCTCACCCGCCGGCTTGATCGCGACATACTGGCTGCCGTCCTTGGCCCGCACCACGACCCGCTCGCCGTCGAGGGTGACGGACTGCACCTCGCCCTGATCGACCCGCTGGATGAAATCGGAATAGGATACGGTGCGCGAGGCGGTGGTCGCCTGATTGCCCGAGAACAGGTTGAACAGCGCCAGGATCAGCAGAAACAGCACAACCCAGAACGCGATATTGCGAGCATTGCCCAAGAAACGAACCCCTTTGTCAAGAGCAGCCCGCCATAGGGTGCCCGATCAGGTCTTAAGATAGAGATAAGTCCGGTGGGTTCAATGCGATACTATGAAGCGATCGAAGGGAAGGCACAATCTGGCCTGCCAGCCGTTCGGCCACCCGGCCAGCGGGGCCGCGATCAGCCGCCCGCCCGCCCAGACCGCCGGGCTGGTGACCAGCGAGCCCCGCGGCAGTCCTGCGCCGCGCCAGCCCGTGCAGGCCGCCAGCCCCGTGTCGCCCAAGGCCGCGACGGTCAGGTCAGCATCTGTCGCGCCCTCTGCCGGCGCGGCGCCGGACACGAGCCAGCGCCCGTCCCACAAGACCGCCTCCCCCGGCAGACGACGCGCCGAAACCGGCCCGGCCATTGCCGCCGGCTCGCGGGACATTCGGGCACCGCGGTGTCCGTCGGGGGTCAGGCAGACCCCCCCAAGCGTGCGCGCTTCGCCCCGGCGCAGCGCGGCGGCAACCTCCTGCAGCGCGTCGTGCCGCGGCCGGTAGGGGGCATTGCCGATCCACTGCACCGCTGCGGCCAGTACCCGGCCTTCGGTATCGCTTCGACCCAGTTGCAGCGCCTCGGCATCGACCACAAGGTCGCCGCCTTCGGCGCGCAGATGCACCGCCGTCCAGACCGCCGCCGCCTGCCACAGGGTCTTTTGCGCCCGCTGCATGTGCGCGGCCGTTTCGATCAGGCGTGCCGGGGTCAGACCCAGGGGAGCCAGTTCGGCCAACAGGCGGCGCGCCTTGATCCGGTCGAACCGCAGGTCGTCATTCGACGGATCCTCGACCCAGGCAATCCCGCGCGCCGAAAGCCAGTCCCGCAGGTCCGCCCGCGAAACGGCCAGCAGCGGGCGCACGAACACGGACCCCGCATCGGCCCGCCTCATGCCGCACAGCCCGTCCACCCCCGATCCGCGCGCCAGCCGCATCAGCACCGTTTCGGCCTGATCGTCCGCCGTGTGGCCCAGCAAAACGGCCTCCAGCCCCGCAGCCTCGGCCCAGCCGGATAGCAGGGTCCGCCGCGCCTGCCGCGCCCTGGCCTGCAGATTGCCCTGCCCGTCCCAACCCTGCCCGTCCCGATCCTGCCAGTGAAACGTGCGGTGCCCGACGCCAAGCGCCGAACAGGCAGTTGCCATAGTCGTCGCCTCGGCAGCCGCCGCGGGGCGCAAGCCATGGTTCACCGTGGCCGCGTGCAGGCGCACCCCCCGCCCGACGGCCCAGCCTTGCGCCAGATGCAGCAGGGCAACGCTGTCACCGCCGCCCGAGACCGCCACCCCGATCCGGGCGGGCCTCGCGTCGGAAAAAGCATCGTCCAGAACCCGCGACAAAACCGCCTGTGGGTCTACCGACACCCCAGCCCCTGCATCGCCACTTGCGCATTGGTCGCGTCGATCGAGCCTGCAAACCGCGTGCCCACTTCGGCCAGCGTCACGCAAGCCTCGGGCAACTGCCCCAGATCGCCCAGGGCCTGCCCCAGTTTCAACAACGCCTCGCCGGCCCGCGCGCCATCGGGCGCACCCGAGAACGCTTCGAGATAGGCGCGCGCCGCGTTCGATGTCTCGCCCAGTTGCAACAGCGCCTCACCACGCAGGAATTGCGCCTCCTGCATCAGCGGCCCGCCCGGATAGGATTGGGCATAGGTCGCAAAGAGGTCTGCGGCGCCGCGAAAGTCACCGGAAGCGAGCACCTCCCGGGCCCGGTCAAAGTCGGCCTGCTCGCCCACGGCCAGTTCGGGGCCGCCGGTTGCCGGAAGGGAGGGTGCGGTGCCGACCGGCGCAGGCGTGGCACCGCCCAGCGTGGGCGTCACGGGCAGCGCCGCGATGTCGCAGCCTTCGGTCAACTCGCACAACCGGAACTCCAGATCCCCGACCCGGTTGGTGCCGTCGGCCACCACGCGGCCGACTAGCAACTCGACCTGTTCGGTCTTGGCCGTCAGCCGCACCAGTTCCGCCTCGATCGCATCCAGCCGCTGCAGCGCGTCGCCCCCGGCCGCGCCGCTGGTGGCCGCCCCGGTGCTGACCAGTTCCTGTTTCAACCGGTTGAAATCCGCCATCAGCAGCGACAATTGCACCTTGATGTCGGCCAGGGTTTGCGCGCGGTCCTGGGCCAGCCCCGGGGCCGCGACCAGCATCAGGCACAAAAGCAGCGCGCACCGCATGTCACGCCCCCGCGCCGACCGACAGCACCGTCACGGCGCGGCGGTTCTGCGAATAGCAGGCCTCGTCCGAGCAGATCTCCAGCGGGCGTTCCTTGCCGTAGGATACCGTGCGCAGCCGACCGGCGGCAATGCCCTGCGAAATCAGATAGTTCTGAACGGCACTGGCACGACGAGCGCCCAGCGCCAGGTTGTATTCCCGGGTGCCCTGCTCGTCGGCATGACCCTCGATGATCACGGCATAGTCGGCATTGGTCTGCAACCACCGCGCCTGCCCGGCCAGAACGCCGCGGGCCCCGTCCGACAGGTTGGACTGATCGACCGCGAACAGCACCCGGTCACCGATGGTCTGGTTGAAATAGGCCACCGACGCCGGATTGTTCGGGTCGCCAAGACCGCTGGTGTCGATGCCGGTTCCCCCGGTGCCCGACGGCAACGCAGTGCCGCCCGCCCCCCCGGCACCATAACGATCGGGATTGTTGCAGGCCGCGAGGCCCAGCACGGCCATCACCAGCAGGGCTTTTGAAATGATCGTCATGTTTTTTGTCCTTGTTTTTGGGTCGTGCCCGCTCGATGGATGTGATTCTAGCAGATTTCCGGGGTCAGGGGAATCCGTCAAGGCAGCAAAGGCGACCAGGCAGGGTCCGATGCAGCCCCTTCGGTCGTGATCTGCCGCAGGTTGCGCCCCGAGATATCGACCGAGTACAGCCCCGCCTGCCCGCCCGCGCCCGCCGTCTCGCGGGTGAACATGATCACCCGGCCATTCGGAGCCCAGGTCGGGCCTTCGTCAAGAAACGAGGCGGTCAGCAAACGCTCTTCATCGCCCTCGACCCGCATCACGCCGATGTGGAACCGGCCCTCGTTCTGCTTGGTAAAGGCAATAAGGTCGCCGCGCGGGCTCCACACCGGCGTGCCATAGCGACCCGCGCCGTTCGACACCCGGCGCGCTTCTCCGCCACCGGCCGCCATGATGTAAAGCTGCTGCGTGCCCGAGCGATCGGATTCGAACACGATCCGCGCCCCGTCCGGGCTGTAGCTGGGCCCGGTTTCGATCGACGGCGCATTGGTCAGTTGCCGCAAAGCACCCGAGCCGATGTCGAGCGCGTAGATATCGGAATTGCCGCCCTGTTCCAGACTGAAAACGACCGTGCCGCCATCGGGCGAAAACCGCGGGGCAAAGGTCATCGTGCCGGGCTGTTCATCCAGCGCCCGCACCCCAAGGCTGCCGACGTCCATCACATAAATCCGCGGAAACCCCGATGCATACGAGGTGAACAGAATGCGGTCGCCGTTGGGCGAAAACCGCGGGGCCAGCACGATGGACCTTGAATCCGTCAGATACTGAATGTTCGCCCCATCATAGTCCATCACTGCCAGCCGCTTGAGCCGCTGGTTCTTCGGACCCGATTCAGCGACATACACCACCCGGCTGTCGAAATAGCCGCCCTCGCCGGTGATCCGGCTGTAAACCGCGTCCGCAACCTTGTGGGCCATCCGCCGCCAGCTTTGCGGGGTGCCGGCAAATTGCAGCCCCTCGCCCAGTTGCTGGCCCGAAAAGATGTCGAACACCCGGAACTTGACGACGATCCGGTCGCCGCTGGCCTGCACCGCCCCGGTGATCAGGGCCTGCGCGTTGATCGCCTGCCAGTCGTTGTAGGCCACCGGCGCGTCAAAGCTGCTGACGCCGCTGATATAGGCCCCGGACCCGATCTCGCGGAACAATCCGGTGCCCGCCAGATCGGCGGCGACCACCCGCGCAATGTTGCGGGCATAGTCTTCGGCCCCGCCGGTTTCAGCAATGAAATCGGGCACGGCAAAGGGCATCGGCTCGATGACGCCTTCGTCGATCACGATGCGTAGGGGGGCGGCTGTGGTCAAGGACGCACCGGCCAGTCCGAGGACGAGCGCGGCGACGAGAGTTCTGATCAAGGTCATGGCGACGGCCTCATGTCTGAAGTTCGGGCGGATGTGCAGGTCAACGTGCGGTGTGCCGGTTCAGACCCAGCGCAACCAAGGGAAGCGGGCGGGGTTTCCCCCCTGTGGCGAAAACACCTCATCTGAGCCGCATCCCGTTGGGATCGAACACCAGTTCAAGGTCCTTCCACTGGTCATACTTTTCGGGCGGCAGCGGGAAACCGGTCCGGCCACAACGTGCAATGGCCGACCGGGCCGCTGCAAACATGGTGCGCGCGGCGGCGTCCGATCCGCCGTCGAAGTCCGTCATCCGGATCGAGCCCACGTCGGGCTCCCCGTCGCGGCTGATCCGGACCTGTACCGTCACCGTGGTGCGCAGGGCATCGGACGACAGCGACCCGAGGTTCCAGCACTGTTTGACCGCGACCCGCATCGCCTCGATGTCGCCGCTGGTCATCGGCGGGCCGGCGGGGGTGTCCTGCGTGCCAGAACCCTGAGCGTCTTGCCGGGCGGGGGGAACGGCGGTCGCCTCGGCCAGAGCCGCCGCAATCGCCTCGGCCGCGGCATCGCGAACCGCGGGTGTCGCGGTCTCGGGTGTCGCGGTGTCGGGTGTCGGGGTCTCGGGTGTGGGTGCGTCTGGTGCGGCAGCGACCCGGTCGGGCCGCGACTGGGGGCGCGGGCTGGCGGTCGGGGCCAGTTGCGGGGCATCCTCTTCGGTCTCGACGGCTTCGGTCACGATCTGGGTCGTGGCGGCCTCGGGGGCGGCGGCGGGGGCTGGATCTTCGATCGCCGGTGCATCGGTGGGCAAGTCGGCGACCTCGGGCGTCGCGACATCGGCCACCTCGGGCGCATCGACCGTTTCATCGACCGGCGTGGGGGCCACCCGGTTGATCGGGCGCGGGCGCGGACGGATGCTGGACGGCGGCACCGGCACCGGCTGATCGGTTTCGGCAATCGGGGCGATGGGTTCGGGGGCGGGCACCGGTTGCGGATCGGGGGCCACAGGGACCTCGGGCGCCAGGTCAGGCGCTGCATCGGGGGCCAGATCGGGGGCCAGATCGGGTGGCGGTTCGGGTGGCGGTTCGGGGGCCAGATCGGGGGCCAGATCGGGGGCCAGATCGGGTGGCGGTTCGGGCAGGGCTGCGGGTTGCGGCGCCGGTGTCGGCAGCGGCAGGTCCGGCTGCACCGGGGCCGGGGCCGCAGCCTCGGGAGCCGGCGTCGGCAACGGCTCGGGGGCGGGCGCGGGCGGCGCGGGGGCCGGGGCCGCCGCACTGGCCAGGAGCGCGTCGAATTGCGCAGAGGACACCAGCGACACCTCTGCGACTGCCACTTCGGGGGCAGGTTCGGGTGAAAACAGCCAATCCCCCAGGATAACCCAAAGGATCAGGGCCGCGTGCCCGGCCGCCGAGATGATCGAACCCGTGCCCATTCCTTGCGCCTAGTTGCCGCCGAACGACGGCCCGTTGGTGTCCGTCACCAACCCGATATCGTTGAACCCCGCTGCGTTCAGCGCGCCCATCAGCTGCGCCACCCGTTCGTAACTGACCGCCCCATCGACCCGCAGAAACACCTTGTTCGAAGTCCGCTCGGCCGCGATGGCCTGCAGACGCGGGATGAGATCGGCGTCGGCCACCTCGGTCGTCATGATCGCAACCCGACCGTCGGCCGTGAGAGTGATCGCCAGCGGCTCTTCCTGTTCGGTGGGCAGGGCTTTGGCCGCGGTATCGGGCAGTTCGATCGGCACGCCCACCGTCAACAGCGGTGCGGCGACCATGAAGATGATCAGCAACACCAGCATGACATCGACAAACGGCGTCACGTTGATGTCGGCCATCGCCGCCGACGCCCCCCGCCGGCGCCCCCGCCGCCCCGACCCGACCGCTTTCCTCGCGACCCCCGCTCCCATGCCTCAGGCGTCCAGCTGGCGCGACAGGATCGTGGCGAATTCGTCGGCGAACGCCTCGTAGCCGCCAAGGATCCGCTCGCCGTCAGCGTTCAGCTTGTTGTAGAACACGACCGCCGGAATGGCGGCGATCAGACCGATGCCGGTCGCCAGCAGCGCCTCGGCAATGCCGGGGGCGACCGTGGCAAGGTCGGTGTTCTTCGTCGCGGCGATCTGGATGAAGGCGTGCATGATCCCGAACACCGTGCCGAACAGGCCGATGAAGGGCGCGGTCGAGCCGGTGGTGGCCAGATAGCTGATGCCCTTGTTCAGCCGCTCGGATTCCCGGCCGATCGCCACATCCATCGCCCGGTCGATCCGCGCCTGCGCCCCCGCGATCAGCCCGCCGTCCTGCCGGTGGCTGCGCCGCCACTCCAGCATGCCGGCGGCAAATATCTTTTGCGACGCCCCGGTGGGCGAGGCCCCGATGCTTTCGAACAACTCGTCCAGCGGCTCGCCGGACCAGAACGCCCGGTCGAACACCGCGGCCTCGCGGCGGGCGGTGCGAAACAGGATGTGCCGTTGCACGATGATCGCCCAGGACCAGAACGACATGATGATCAGCCCGATCATCACCAGTTTGACGGTGATCGTCGCGCGCGCGAACAGTCCCAGCAGCGAGAAATCAATCTCCTGCGCCATCGCAAGGGTTTCAGTGTCCATAAGGCCTGCTCTTGTTATCGGGGCTCTCCGGCCCCCGTTAGTCGCAAGCTACCAAGAATTGAAGCGGATTGCCAACACAATGGCGTAACCGCGCTTACACCCGCCCATCTCGGCCGGTCGATGGCCCGCTCAGGGCACGTTGCGGCGTCAGCACCCGGCCAGCACCCGACGCAGACCGGGCGGCAGCCGGGCCGGATGCCCGCTGCCGGTCAGACAAACCAGGACGACCTGCGCTGCAAACAGCCGCTCGCCGGTGCGCGGTACATCCTGCGTCAGTTGCAGCCGCGCCCCGCTGACGGCGGTCAGCCAGCTTTCGACCAGCAGGTCGTCATCAAACTTCGCGAACCGCAGATAGTCCGCCTCGATCCGCCGCACCGCAAACACCAGCCCGCTTTCCGACTTCAGCCGCACCTGATCGACCCCGAGGGTCCGCACCCATTCGGTGCGCGCCCGCTCGATGAACCGCAGATAATTCGCGTAATAGACGAGGCCCGCAAGGTCGGTGTCCTCGTCATAGACCCGAACCGCAAAGGCGTGGGTCATCGCGGGCCCCATCGGCGACACCTGCGCAGCGTTACCCAAAGTTCGGCGCAGAGGCCACGAAATCTGCGTCCGTGCTGATCTTCTCCCACCAATCCGCAAGCCCGGGGATCGCCATCACCTCGCCCGCGTCCGGCGTCAGCGAGACATAGAACAGGATCGGCCCCAGCATGTAATCGGCGATGCTGGGCACGTCACCGGTGATGTAGGGGGCATCGCCCTTGATCTCCATGATCAGGGTCAGCAGGGTCTTGGCGGCAGTCAGCCCATCGGCGCGCGTCTGTTCGTTCTTGCCCCCGACGAAATCGGGGAACAGGTGATAGGCCGCAATGCCGCCCACCATCGGCCCATAGCCGTAGCTGCAGATCATGCCCGTCACCTCGGCCATCCTGGCGGCCAGCTTGGCATCGGCGGGGATCATCGACGGTTCCGGGTTGCGCGCATCCAGATAGCGGCAGATCGCGTCGGTTTCGCGCAGGCGCATCCCGTCGATGTCCAGCACCGGCACCTTGCCGAACGGGTGGCGTGCCAGATGTTCGGCACTGCGCGTTTCGCCGGTCAGCACGTTGACCGGCACCTGGGCATAGGTGATGCCCTTCTTGGCCAGCACGATGCGCACGGTGCGCACAAAGGTTGATCCGTCGAAACCATAGAGGGTGACTGTATCGGACATGGGCTTCCCCTTGATTGATGACGCCGCAGTCTGGCGCGGCTAGATGACAGATGTACGACGCTTTGGCACCGGGGCGAGCGGCACCTTTGCCCTATTGCAGCAATCCGACCCGCGCCGCCAGCCGGAACGCGTGCGAGGCATCGCGCGCCACACCCGGCAAGCCCGGATCATACCCCGCGCGGATCACCTTTGCGATGTCGGGGCGCAGAATCACGTCTGCCGACGTCTGCGCCAAGGCCGAGATACCGGTAAACGCCCGATCTGACCACAAAAGGATCGCCTGTACCGCCTGATTGAGCGCCAGAACTTCGGCGGGCACTGCTGCCAGATCGTCGTCCATCCGGACAAAGACGAAAGCCGCCTTGATCGCGCCGTGATCCTCGAACCGGAATACCCGGTACTGATTGGCCCCCACGGCCTGCAGCCGCGCGCAAAGCGGGATCAGATCGGGGATCAGGCGGTCAAGATCGGGGACCTCCGGCAACTCGGCCCAGTCGCGAAGAAAAAAGATCATCAGGTTGACCCCGAGATCCGGGTCGGTCTCGGCCATCTTGTGCCCGGCCAGCGCCACCACCGCCTCGAGCGCGCCCTTCACCACGGCCAGCGTCGCCGCCTCGACGCCGAACACCACCGGCACGATCGGCCGCCCCCAGCGGGCGAACAGATAGACGCCGTTGCTGCGGGTGAACAGGTCGGCAATGTCTTGCGGTGTCATGCACGCCTCCGGTCAGGGCCGGCTGCGGGTATAAGCCCGAGGCGCGTCCGGCTCAACCTGGTTCAACCCGGCAAGGCACCCAGAACCATGCCCTGCATCTCGCGTTCCAGCTTGCGGCCCATCGCGCGCCGGAAATCGCCGTAGTCCTGCGCGCGCTCGACAAACGCACCGGGGCCGTGGATCACCCGGTAGGTCAGATAGACCTCCAGCGCGGTTTCGGCTTGCTTGAGGTCGCGCCAGTCGGGGGCCGGCCCGCCCGCCACGGCCAGCGCGTTGATCGTGATATCGGAAAACGGCGCAGTGGCCCGGACCGCTTCGGGCGCGGGTCCGGCATTGAACGTGCCGTCGGTGGCAAGGTCGATCACCTGCCGGTCGCAGCCCGGTGCCCGCGCCAGCAGCGCCTGACCGAACTGCATCGCCGATCCGGTTGCCGTGCGCCCGCTGACCGCCTGCGGCCGTGCAAAAGCTGCGATGCGAAGGGCCAGCGCGTCGAGGACCGCCGGCGAGGTCACCAGCACCCAGTCGGCCACCAGGGATTGATCCTTGACGCCGCTCCAGACAAAGACCGCCAGCGCCACCGGATCGCCCGACAGCAGCACTTGGCGCACCGGGCCCGACAGCAGGGCCGCTGCGGTCCCGTCGGCCTGCAGGCGGTACTCTTCGGGATCGACCGAGGCCGACACGTCCAGCCCCAGCACCAGCGCCAGTTTGCACGCCGCCTGCAGCGCAGGGGCACTTGCCATCAGGATCAGCGCGGCAAGGCCACCAAAGTTGCGCATTCCGGTCGCCTTCAGGTTTCGAACAGGTCGGTCTGCGGGGTGCGGGGCGGATCGAGGCCCAGATGCCGCCAGGCCTTGGCCCCCAGCATCCGCCCGCGCGGGGTGCGCAGGATCAGGCCCTGTTGCAACAGGAACGGCTCGATCACCTCTTCGATGGCGTCGCGCGCCTCGGACAGGGCGGCGGCGATGGTTTCCACCCCGACCGGCCCGCCGCCGTAATGGTCGGCCAGCAGCCGCAGATAGCGCCGGTCCGCCCCGTCCAGCCCCAGATGATCGACCCCGAGCCGGGTCAGCGCCCGGTCGGCAATCGCCTTGGTCAGCCGCCCGTCACCCTCGACGGTCACGAAATCGACCACCCGGCGCAGCAGCCGGCCTGCCACGCGCGGGGTGCCACGCGCCCGCCGGGCAATCTCGCGCGTGCCTTCCGGGTCCGAGGCCACGCCCAGCAGACGCGCGCCGCGGGTCACGATCAGGTCCAGTTCGTCCTCGGTATAGAACTCCAGCCGGGTGGGGATGCCGAACCGGTCGCGCAACGGCGTGGTCAGCAGACCCAGCCGGGTTGTGGCACCGACCAGCGTAAAGGGCTGCAGGTCGATCCGCACGGTGCGCGCCGCAGGGCCCTCGCCGATCACGAGGTCCAGCGCAAAATCCTCTAGCGCCGGATACAGCACCTCCTCGACCACAGCGGAGAGGCGGTGAATCTCGTCGATGAACAACACGTCATGCGGTTCAAGATTGGTCAGAATGGCCGCCAGATCGCCCGGTTTGGCCAGCACCGGCCCCGAGGTCATCCGGAACCCCACCCCCAGTTCGCGCGCCATGATCTGCGCCAGCGTGGTCTTGCCCAACCCGGGCGGGCCGTGAAACAGGGTGTGGTCCATCGCCTCGCCGCGCATCTTCGCAGACTGGATGAAGATCCGCAGATTGGCCCGCGCCTCGGCCTGGCCCACAAAATCGTCAAGGGTCTGCGGGCGCAGGGCGCGGTCCAGATCCTCGGGCAGCTTCTGGGGGCGAAGGGCGGGTTCGGGCTGCATGTCAGGCCTTGGGTGCCAGCAGACGCAGCGTGGCGCGGATCAGGGTCGCCGTATCGGCCAAGGGTTGTTCCGCCGCGATCGTGGCCACCGCACTGGCCGCATCCCCCGGCCCGTAACCAAGGTTGACCAGCGCCGACAAGGCATCGGCGCTGTAGACGGCGCGGCTTTGCGCCGGTGTCGCGGCGCGCGGCGGGGGCAGCACAGCCAGGGGCTCGACCACGGCGTCAACATCTGCGTCGGCGGTGGCCGACAGCGCCACCCCTGCCGCCATCAGCCCCGGGGCCTTGGACCGCAATTCCAGGATCACGCGTTGCGCCAGTTTCGGCCCGACGCCCGGGGCCGCCTGAATCGCCCGCGCATCGCCCAGAGCAATCGCCCGCGCCGCCCCCTCGGCCCCCAATGTACCCAGGATCGACATTGCGGCTTTGGCCCCTACGCCCTGTACCGACACCAGAAGCTTGTGCCATTCCTTCTCCAGCAGGGTCGGAAAGCCGAACAGTTGCAATAGATCCTCGCGCACCAGAAGGTCGGTGTAAAGCGCCACCGCCTGCCCTGGGCCCGGCATCCCGGCCAGGGTACGGTCCGAGACATGCACGAGATATCCCACCCCGCGCACGTCGATCAGCACCTGATCCGCCCCGCGCCATTCGAGCCTGCCGGACAGTTTTCCGATCATCCGGCAGCCTTCTGCACGGCGGCCTGCAACCGTCCCGCCGATTGGGAATGATGGGCGTGGCAGATCGCGATGGCCAGTGCATCGGCGGCGTCAGGTCCTGCAATCGTCACACCGGGCAGATGCAGCCGCACCATGTGATCGACCTGCACCTTGGCCGCGTGCCCGACCCCGACCACGGTTTTCTTCACCGCATTCGGGGCGTATTCGCCCACCACCAGCCCGAATTGCGCGGGCACCAGCAACGCGATCCCGCGCGCCTGCCCCAGCTTGAGTGTCGCCACTGCGTCCTTGTTCACGAATGTATGCTCCACCGCCGCCGCATCTGGGGCAAAGCGGCGCAGAACCTCTGTCAACTGGTCGTAAAGCGCCAGCAGCCGGCGGGCCAGATCCCCGTCGCCTTCGCCCGGCGCCGAATGACAGATGCCGTTCGCGACATGGGTCAGTCGCGCACCCGCCACGTCGATCACTCCCCAACCGAGGTTGCGAAGGCCGGGGTCGATCCCCAGAACACGCATAGCCTGCCCCTTTTTTCTTGTTGGCACAGGACTAGCACGAACCGGGAACACCCGCCAAGTCCCAATCCGGGCTTGCAGAGGTGTCACGCAGGCGTTACCGTGATGGTTCGATCCCGACGTGCGGACGCTGGAAAGCGACTTAAGCGAATTGAGCCTTTGTTTCGATTTTGGAAACAAGGCAGAAGTATGGCGCAGGCTATGCGTCGCGTGCAAGGCTGTCATGCCTTGGCGCACGTTGTTTTATGGATAAAGTACGGTTATTTGATGCACATCGCAGGCATGAAGCCTGCCGATTGTGCAGTTTTGAAAGGAATACCGCTATGGCCGCCTATGAGACGTCCCGCGCGGCGCCGTCCGGCGCCATCTCGATCTTCCGCCTGGTTCCGGCTTTCCGGACCATTGTCGCCGCTTTTTCCGTCTGGAACGACGCCCGCCTGACCCGCAAGGCTCTGGGTCGTCTGTCGGACCGCGAACTTGACGATATCGGCCTGTGCCGGGGCGATGTCGAGATGCTGGGCCGCTGAATTCAGCCGCCCGTTGCTGCTTTGAAGCTGTCGCTGCTTTGAAGTCCGCGTTGCCGATCGGCCGCCGTTCCGCAAGGACGGCGGCCTTTTGCTGTCAGGCGCGCAACCGGGCCTCGACGACGGCGATCCGGGTTGCCACCCAGATCGTGACCGGATCGGCCTGCATCAGCCAGGCGCCCAGTTTGTCGAAGTCCTCGCCCGCCGCCAACCGGTCTACCCGGGCTGCGTAAGAGTCCGGGCCGACATAATGCAGGATCGTGCCCTTCAGCCCGAACACGCAGACAAACGCAAAGATCAGCACCCGCAGCAGCGGGCGGCGTTGACGCACCGGGCGAAAGAAATGCGAACGCCCCAGCGTGCCGTTGGCCTCAAACCCATAGCCTTTGGCGCGCGCGCGTTCGATGCGGGCGATTCGCCCGTAGAAATTAGCCAGATTCGGGTCGGACATCCGAACACTCCACACAGCAACCGACCCCCACAACCACACTTATGCCCCAAGATTAAGGCAAGACTTGGGCAAGTACATCAAAATTGCCCTAGATCCGACGCAGCACCAGCGTGGCCCAGTCGGCAATGTCCGCGCGGTCCAGCGGCGCAAAACCCGCAGCCCCATAGGCGGCGGTGATCGCCCTGGCCTGGTCGACCAGAATACCCGACAGGATGATCAGCCCGCCGGCCGCGACATGCGCGGCCATCGCCGGGGCGAGTTCGACCAGCGGCCCTTTCAGGATGTTGGCAAACACCAGATCGAACGGGGCAGCCTCGGCCAGACGGGGGTGGGCGAATCCTGCGGCTTCCAGACAGTCCACCCGGCCTTGCAAACCGTTGATCGCCACGTTGGCCCGCGCCACGTCGACCGCTATCCGGTCGATGTCCGAGGCAATCACCCGCGCGCCCGGCAGCACGACAGCCGCGGCCATCGCCAGCACCGCGGTTCCGCAGCCGATGTCGGCCACCCGGGCGGCCGTAAAGCCCCGCCCGACCAGGCCGTCAAACGCCAGCAGGCACCCCAGCGTGGTGCCGTGATGCCCGGTGCCGAACGCCACGGTCGCCTCGATCTGCAGGGCCACCCGCCCTGCTGGCACCCGGTCTGCGTCGTGACTGCCGAACACAAAGAACCGCCCCGCGTCGACCGGCTGCAACTCGCGCCGCACCTTGGCCACCCAATCGGTCTCGGGCACCTCCGACACCGCAAAGGGCCGCGCGCCAAACGCCAGCGCCAGCATGTCGAGCACCATGCCGTTGGGTTCGTCCATGAAATAGACGCCCACTTCCCATAGCCCCGAGCCGTCCTCGATCTCGAAGACGCCAACTCCGGTCGGTTCGGGGTCAAGCCTTTCGACCGCCGCGGCCAGCGCCTGTGCGGCATCCTCGCCGGGCAGCGTGGTCAACGCGGTGTAGGTGGGCATCGGTGAGATCTTTCAAAGCGGTGCGGCGGGCGCGGCCTCGGCCGCCGCTTTGTTCAGGGCTGCCCCCGGGCGAGCCTGCTTCGGCTCAGACGGTAGCACCAACCCCGATCGGACAGGTCACGCCTGTCCCGCCGATGCCGCAATAGCCGTCGGGGTTCTTGGCAAGGTATTGCTGGTGATAATCCTCGGCAAAGTAGAACACCGGCGCTCCGATGATCTCGGTGGTGATCGCTCCGTGACCGGCCAATGCCAGACGCGGACCGAACACCGCCTTCGACGCCAGAGCCGCCTGCATCTGCGCCGCGTCGTAGGCATAGATGCCCGACCGATAGGTAGAGCCCTTGTCGTTGCCCTGCCGCATGCCCTGCGTCGGGTCGTGCCCCTCCCAGAACAGCTTCAGCAATTGGTCATACGACACCACGGCGGGGTTGAAGATCACCCGGACCACCTCGTTATGACCCGTCAACTGGGTACAGGTTTCCTTGTAGGTGGGGTTTGGCGTGAAACCGCCGGCATAGCCGACCATGGTCAGCCACACGCCGGGCACCTGCCAGAAAATGCGCTCGACCCCCCAGAAACAGCCCATGCCGAACATCGCCTCGGCCATACCTTCGGGGACCGGCGATTTCAGCGGAATGCCGGTCAGAAAATGTGTCTCGGCAGTGGGCAACGGTGCGCTGCGTCCTGGCAGCGCCTCTTGCGGGGCCACCATCTGCGACTTGCGGGCGTTGGAGAAGAACATCGGAAACACTCCTGTTGGTCCATCCCAATATAGACACCGGGCGGCGGATTGCCAGCCGGCCCCGGTCACTCTGCTGCGATGGCGTCAGGCCGGTCGGTTTGCGGCGCGGCGCGGCGGCCGAGGGTCGTCTCGTACCCCGGTCCGGGATGGCGCGGGATCAACAGCGCCAGAACCAGCGCCACCAGAGCCATCCCTGCCCCCATCACGAATACATAATCCGGGGCCACCGCCCAAAGATAGCCCAAGGCCGCGGGCAGGAACACCGCCGCGATGTGATTTATCGTGAAGGCCACCGCCGCCGTGGGCGCGATGTCGCGCGGATCGGCGATCTTCTGGAAATAGGTTTTCAGCGCAAAGGACAGCGCAAAGAACATCTGGTCAAGGATATACAGCCCCCCTGCCACCACCAGACCCCAGCCGAACCAGTAGATCCCGCCATAGGCCGCAAACACCAGCGTCAGGCCGATATACTCGAACACCATCACATTGCGCTCGCCCCAGCGGCCGAGGGCCCGCCCCATCACCGGCCCGGCCACGGTGAGCAGCACATAGTTGGCCAGCAACAACGCCGTCATCTCGTGCACTTTCATCCCGAACCGCTCGACCATCATGAAGCCCGCGAACACGACGAAAATCTGCCGCCGCGCGCCCGCCATGAACTGCAGCACATAATACAGCCAATAGCGCCGACGCAGCACCATGTGCTTGTGCTGCGGATGCGGGGACTCGAACTGCGGATAGGCAAAGGCCACGAACAGGGCGGTCGCGGCGGTAAAGGCCCCGGCAACCCCGTAGACGATGTTGTAGGTCAGCCCCAGCGGCTCCCACAGGAATACGATCGCCAGATAACACAGCAGCGACGAGGCCGAGGCCGCCCCGGTCAGCCAGCCCAGCATCTGCGGCGCTCGGGCCTTGTCGATCCATTGCAGTTGCAGGCTCTGGTTGACGGTTTCAAAGTAGTGAAATCCGATCGACGACAGCGCCGTCATCACAAGAATGCCGCCAAACCCGGGGAAATAGCCGGTCAGCGCCGTGGCCGCCCCCAGCAGCACCAAGGCCACCACGGCCAGCCGCTGTTCGCGCACGAACAGCACCAGCAGGATGACCCCGATGGCCAACAGCCCCGGGATCTCGCGCACGGTATGCAGCCAGCCGATCTCGACCCCGGTAAAGCCCGCGACCTCGATCACGAAGTTGTTCAACAGCGCCGACCATGTGGCAAAGGCCACCGGCATGGCAAAGGCCACCAGAACCAGCAGGCTTTCGGGCCGGCGCCAGCGTGGCAGGTTCTGGGCCTCGGCCAAGGTCATGGTTTGCATCATCCGAATGGTATATGACGAGGATCGGCAAAGGGCCAGAGCCTGACCGTCGTGCGACCCGTCGGCGAATAAACGTTCCACCTCGGGGATGAAACCTGGCGCAGCGTCGTCATCTGTTGTGCCAGCACCGGATTGTCCGGACCGCAGCGCACAAAAGTGGAGATATCTGATGGCATACACCCTTTCCCGGATTGCGGCCCCGATAGCCGCCCTGATCCTGGCCAGCCTGCCAGCCCTTGCAGGCATGGACATCAAGACCGGCAAGTCGTCGCTCGGGCCGGTTCTGACCAACGCTGCGGGCATGACCCTTTACACCTTTGACAACGACAGCGCCTCCGCCTCGGCCTGCGTGGGCGACTGTGCCAAGAACTGGCCGCCTCTGATGGCGGCGGATGAAGCGGACGCCAAAGACGGCTATACCGTGATCGACCGCGAAGGCGGCGGCTACCAATGGGCCTACAAGGGCAAACCGCTTTACACGTGGATCGAGGACGCCGCACCGGGCGATGTGACCGGGGACGGGGTAAAGGGTGTTTGGCACGCAGCCAAACCCTGATCGGAACCGCGCAATGACCCTACTGGACGAGATCGAGGCAACCATTCCCGCGCTGCGCCGCTATGCTCTGGCATTGCTGCGCGATCCGGACGGCGCGCTTGACCTCGTCCAGGACTGTCTGGAACGCGCGGTGGCCCGGCGGCACTTGTATCGCGGCGACGGCCCGCTGCAGGCCTGGCTGTTCCGCATTCTGCTCAACTGCCACCGCGACCAGTTGCGCCGCCGCCCGGATGCGGGGCACCTTGTCTTTGTCGAGGATATCGGCAGTGCCGCAGTGTCACCTGCCGGACAGGAGGCACATATGGCGCTGCGCGAGCTTGACGCGGCGATCCGCAGGTTGCCGGTGGATCAGCGCAGCGCCCTGCTGCTGGTAACGCTGGAAGGGATGAGCATCGCAGAGGCGGCGCATGTGCTGGAGATACCGCAAGGCACGCTCATGTCGCGGATCGCCCGCGCCCGGTCTGCGCTGCGCGAGATGACGGGACGTGACCGGCCGCGCCCGGACAAAGCAAGGGAAATCGGGGCATGAAGGGTCGCAACACCATCGTTGAGGAAGCCGAACTTGCGGCCTATCACGCGGGTCTGCTGAAAGAGGCGGCGCGCCGCGCGTTGGAGGCCCGCCTTGCTGGCGACCCGGTGGCACAGTCGATGCTCGCCGATTGGCGGGCGCAGGACGACGGCATAGCCGCGCTCTATGCGGCCCCCTCCGACATCCCGGTGCCGGATCGGCTGCTGGCCGTGCTGCGGTCTGCCGATGCGGCGGCCCCGCCCCGACAGATGCCTGTGCCCCGACACCGTATCGCGGTTGTGGCGGCGGTCTGCCTGATTGTCGGAGGCCTGGGCGGCTGGGGCCTTTCACAAACGTTCGCCTCCGTGACAAGGCTTGACGATTTCCTGGCCATCGCCTTGCGGGCCCATGCCACCTATGTCGTCGAAGTCGTCCATCCCGTCGAGGTTGGTGCCGACAACCCCGAACACCTGACAACATGGTTGTCCAAGCGGGTGGGCGTAAGGCTGGAACTGCCCGACCTTTCGGCTGAGGGCTTTCGCCTGCTTGGCGGGCGCGTAGTCCCAGCCGAACCAGGGGCTGCGGCCCTTTTGATGTACGAAGATGCCGCAGGCCGCCGGGTGACGCTGTTTGTAACCCGGCATCCGCCAGAACGCGAGACGGCCTTTCGGTTCGCCAGCGACGTGCAGGCGCAAAGCCTGTCTTGGGTGGATGGGACGCTCAGTTGTGCCGTGACGGGCGATTTGCCGCGTGCCGAACTGGAGAGGTTGGCAGGGGCGGCCTACGAGCAACTGCTTTGACGTGGGGTCACATAAAGCTTTGCGGGTCGATGTCGATGACCACCCGCACCGAAGCCGGGCATTTCAACTGCGCCACCCATTCGGCGAGCGCCGCTTGCAACGCGACGGTCCTGTCAGCCTTGACCAGCAGACGCACCCGGTTCCGCCCGCGCACCCGTGCGACCGGGGCCGGGGCGGGGCCGTAGACCGTCGCCCCGATCTTGCGCAAAGGCGCGTCGCGTCGGGCAAGCTCGCCCGCAAAATCGAACACCGCCTGCACATCCGGGCTCGACAGGATCACCCCCGCCATCCGCCCGTAAGGCGGCACGCCCGCCATGCGCCGCTCGCCCGCTTCGGCCTTCCAGAACGCCTCGTCATCGCCGCCCAGAATCGCGCGGATCACCGGATGGTCGGGCTGATGGGTCTGCAACCACGCCTCGCCGCGCAGACCCGCCCGGCCTGCCCGCCCGGACACCTGCCGGATCAACTGAAACGTCCGCTCGGCCGCGCGCAGGTCGGACCCCTGCAGTCCGAGATCGGCGTCGATCACCCCCACCAGCGTCAACAGCGGGAAGTTGTGCCCCTTGGCCACGATCTGGGTGCCGATGATGATATCGGCCCCCCCCGCCGCAATCACCCCGATCTGCTCCTTCAACGCCCGCGCCGACCCGAACAGGTCCGACGAAAGCACCGCCAGCCGCGCGTCGGGAAACCGCGCCGCGACCTCTTCGGCCAGCCGTTCGACCCCCGGCCCGACGGCGGCCATCCGCCCCGCGACTCCGCAGGCCGGGCAGATCTCGGGCACCGGCCGGGTCGCGCCGCACTGATGGCAGACCAGCCGTTTCAGGAACCGGTGCTCCACCATCCGCGCATCGCAGTCGTCGCAGCCGACCTGCGCCCCACAGGCGCGGCACAGCGTGACCGGCGCAAACCCCCGGCGGTTCAGGAACAGCATCGCCTGTTCCCCCCGCGCCACCCGCGCCGCCACCCCCACCGCCAGCGGACCGGAAATCCAGCGGTCGGCGGCCAGGTGTTCGCCCCGCATGTCGATCGTCTTCATCAGCGGCAGTTCGGCCACCCCGAACCGCGCGCCCAGATCGAGACGCGCATACTTCCCTGCCTCGACATTGGCCCAGGATTCCAGCGACGGCGTGGCCGAGGCCAGCACCACCGGAACCCCGGCCATCGCCCCCCGCAGCACCGCCATGTCACGGGCATGGTACAGCACGCCGTCCTCCTGCTTGTACGAGGTGTCATGCTCTTCATCGACCACGATCAGCCCCAGGTCGCGGAACGGCAGAAACAGCGCCGACCGCGCGCCCACCACCATCCCCGCCCCGCCCTGCCCCACCATCCGCCACACCCGCCGCCGTTCGGTCAGTGTAACACCTGAATGCCATTCGGCAGGCCTTGCCCCGAAGCGACCCTCGACCCGGGTCAGGAAATCGGCGGTCAGCGCAATTTCGGGCAGCAGCACCAGCGCCTGCCGGCCCTGCGCCAGACATTCCGCGACCGCCTCGAGATAGACTTCGGTCTTGCCCGACCCGGTGACACCTTTCAGCAATGTGCAGGAGTACCCCCCCATGGCCAGGGTCGCAACCAGCGCATCCCCCGCCGCCACCTGATCGCCCGCCAGCCGGCCCGGCAGGGCTGCGTTCAGCAGCGGATAGGGCAGATCGCGCGGTGCGGCCTCCTCGATCACCACGCCGGCGGCCACCAGCGCCCTGACCACCCCCGGCCCGCAGGCCGCCGCCTCGGCCAGTTCGGCCAGCGTCACCGGGCCGCCGCCTGCCCGCAACGCCTCGACCACCCGGAACCGCGCATCGGTCAACCGGTTCGGCACCACCGAACCCAACCGGTACACCCGCCGCATCGCCGGCGGATCGCCCAGACCGGGCGCCCGGGTCGCCAGCCGCAGCATGGCGGACAACGGCGTCAGTGTGTATTCGGCCGCCCGTGCCAGAAAGCTGCGCAACTCGGCGCGCATCGGGGCGGCGTCCAGCACCCGGCCCACACCGCGCAGCTTTGCCGGATCGAACCCGCCCGATGCCGGCCCCCAGACAACCCCCAGCACCCGGCGCGGCCCCAGCGGCACCTCGACGAAATCGCCCGTCCCGCACCCGCCTTCGGGCGCGCGGTAATCCAGGCGGGAGTCCCGGCGGCAGTCCAGACTGCGGCCCAGCGGCTCGGTCGTCAGGACGCTCACGGGTTCGCCGGCTGGATAGACCTGTTCGACCACACCGCCCTCTCTTTCCCCACGCCGCATCTTGGGGTATGACGACTGCGCAATTGCCCGCAACCCAATAGGACACCTGCGATGAAATTCTTCCTCGATACCGCCGATGTCGAAGCCATTGCCGAACTGAACGATCTGGGCATGGTGGACGGGGTCACCACCAACCCCTCGCTGATCCTGAAATCGGGCCGCGACATCCTCGAGGTGACGCGCGAGATTTGCGGCATCGTCGCAGGCCCGGTTTCCGCCGAAGTCGTCGCCCTGACGGCACCCGAAATGATTGCCGAAGGCCGCAAACTCGCCGCCATCGCGCCGAATATCGCCGTCAAGGTGCCGCTGACCTGGGACGGCCTGAAAACCTGCAAGGTGCTGTCCGGGGAGGGCTTCATGGTCAACGTGACCTTGTGCTTTTCAACCAACCAGGCCCTGCTGGCCGCCAAAGCCGGCGCCACCTTCATCAGCCCCTTCATCGGCCGGCTCGACGACATCAACCTCGACGGGCTGGAGCTGATCAGCGACATCCGGCAAGTCTATGACAACTACGGCTTCGAGACGCAGATCCTCGCCGCCTCGATCCGCACCGCCAACCACGTCACCCAATGCGCCCTGATCGGGGCCGACGTCATCACCGCCCCCCCCGCCGTCATCAAGGGGTTGGCGAGCCACGTGCTGACCGACAAGGGTCTGGACCAGTTCATGAAAGACTGGGCGAAGACGGGGCAGAAAATTCTTTAGATGGGCATAGGCATGCTCGTTGGCGCCCAGCGCCACAGGCAGGTATCAGTTCCCGTGATGACGCCCATGACGAGTGTGAGGCGTTTGTTACCGCGGGCGGTGATCTTGCGAAACGCATCGGCAAGTTTTCTGATCAGCACTCTTGCGCTGGTCGGAACTGCAAATGCAGCGCCCTCTTGCGACCCGGAGCCGTCTGATTTTGCAAAGACCCATCGTGCCGAGGCGCTTTTTTTCTTAGCAAACGCAAGGTCGGGCCTTTCGCGTACGTCGAGGGAAAGCTGATCCGCGTTGACGGGGAACGCTGGACCGGCCCGGCTGGGGCAATGGCAGCCCAGCCGGACTGCTGCAGAATAAAACAGGAAGACGCTTTTTGAAGCACGGTCATTGAAGAAGCGTCTCGGCGATGACTTTGGCGGATTTGCCCATGTGGCCTTCGAGTGTCTGTCACTTCATGACGGATCACCGAAAGTCTTTGTCAGCGGCCTTGAAACCTGAACGGCTGCGTGGGGTGGGCAGATTTCCGCTGTGCGTGGTCAGCAGAACCAAGGCCAGAGCACTGAACGCAGCCCCTGCCAGAAACGTGGCCGGGGCACCAAGACTGTCCCACAGCAGCCCCGCGACAAGGCTGGCAATCAACAGCGCAAACCCGCTGACCAGACTGAAAAACCCGTATGCTGTTCCGCGCAGGTCAGCCGGGGCGGTGTCGGCCACCATCACCGCCAGAAGGCCCTGCGTCATGCCCATGTGCAGGCCCCAGACCGACACGCCGACCAGGATGACCGCCCAATGGGCGGAACTGGCCAGAATGAGGTCGGCAACGATCAGTAGCGCCAGCCCCCAGAACAACAGCGACTTGTGACTGACCCGGTCGGACAGGTGGCCAAAGGGATAGGCCGACACCGCATAGACGACGTTCATCGCCACCATGACAAGCGGCACTAGGGCCAACGAAATACCGCTTTGCTGGGCCCGCAGCACCAGAAAGGCCTCGCTGAACCGGGCCAGCGTGAACACGGCCCCGATCCCAACCACCTGCCAATAGGCCGCCGGCAGCCGGGCACGATTAGCCCGCCGGATCGGGTTTTGCCTGATGGTACCAGGCTTTTGCGGGGGCTCCTTCACGCCAAGGGCCAGCAAGGCAACAGCCATCGCGCCGGGAATGACGGCGACCCAGAACACCGCCTGAAAGTTGTTGGCCCACAACAGCATCAGTCCTACCGCGAGCAACGGCCCGGCAAATGCGCCCACGGTGTCCAGTGACTGGCGCAGCCCGAAGGCCGCTCCCCGCATTTCGGGGGGGGCAATATCGGCAACGAGCGCATCGCGCGGTGCGCCGCGAATGCCCTTGCCGACGCGGTCCAGCAGCCGCGCTGTCAACACGAGGCCCACGCTCGGGGCCATTGCAAACAGCGGCTTGGTGATCGCCCCCAGCCCATAGCCCAGAAGCGCCAGCCCTTTGCGCCGCCCGAACCAATCGCTCAGCACCCCGGAAAAGACCTTCACGATCAGCGCGGTTGCTTCGGCCAGCCCCTCGATCAGCCCGATCATCAGGGCGCTGGCTCCCAGGGTCGTGACCAGAAACAGCGGCAGCAGGCTGTGGATCATCTCGGACGACATATCCATCAGCAGGCTGACGAAACCCAGAACCCAGATACCCGCCGGAATTTGACTGCGCTTGGAACTGGGCACTGTGGCGGCTCCGGACTGAGAACAAATCGAACGTGCGAGCATCATTACGGGTCGGCAGGGTCTTCGTACATCCTCATGACGTCCAGTGCAGCGATAGGGTTCGGCGCTGACTATCTCGGCAATTCAACCGGCCCATCTGCAACAACGGTCCCGCCCCGCGCCCATTGCCGAAAAGCCGCGAGGGTGGCAATCAGCAACCGGACGGTCGGCAAAACCACCACCATATCCCCCGGCACGGTTCTGCCGATCATCGCTGATCCACGGCCGCGCTCCGGGCGATGGCGGCGGCCGGATCCGCCTCGACATCGCCGTCGGATGTGACATTGCGCCTCCGCGATACGAATCCGCAAGCGGTGCAGGGGCGTCGCCGATCAGGGGCGATATCAGTGCTGACCTGAGTTACCGCTTCGACCACGGCGGCCAGCCGGGCAAGACTGGCGTTGATCGTTTGCGAATTCCGGTTTGGATCATCGCCGCGCGCGGAGACTGGCAAGCGACCCGGCAGATCGCCCTGCGCCAGCCGGGCCACCGCAGTTTCCGACAATGTCATTCGTTTCTGAAGCCGCACGGCCAGCACCACGCCGAGCGCGACCGTCGGCGAAAGTGCGCGCGGAAAGTTCGGATTGCATCTGGCCATAGCCCACGCCACCGGCAAACATCAACGCGGCCAGCAGGAACAGGGTGACGCCAAGAGCCAGCCGGAACGCGCTGTGCCGCCACAGGTCAGCGGGGCGCATGGATCGGGTATCCGACGTTCTTGACGGCGTGCAGCAAAGCCACATCGAACGGCCTGTCGATCCTGGCGCGCAGGCGGCTGATACGGGTTTCCACAACGGACGTTTTCGGGTCGAAGTGGAAATCCCGGACCCTTTCCGGCAGCATCGTGCGCGTGACAACCCGGCCCTCGTTGCGCATCGGCACCTCGGGCTGCGTGAATTCCTTGGGCAAAAGGTCGATATTCTGGCCCGCCCGCCGGGCCGGCCGCGTCATCGGGTCCCGTTCCAGATCGACCACGCGCAGGGTGGTTTTCACCTCTTCTACGGGAGGACGGCGGGTGAGCGCATTGACGCGGGCCAAAGGCTCGGCAAAGGCGTCTTGCGCAACGCAAGCGCCGCCCGAGCCGAAGAACTTCTGATCAGAACGCAGAATTGGACAACCTCGCCAATAAGCGGAACGCCACTCGGGGAATGCCGACTCAAAAAGGCTTGACCAAGATAACGATACATGCGAAAAGTGCGGCGTAAAAGACGATTTCGGTAAGGTCACAATATGCCAACTCAATTTTTGCCTTCGACTCCTTTTTATTTTGGAACAGGCTACGCCGATGTATTGACCACGGCGGATGGCACCTTTAGCAGAAACGTTTGGGCACCCGGGGCAGTCATTCGCTATGCCTTCAACGCTACGGTTGCCTTTGAGTTCCGGGACGAGTTCCGGCTGGCCATGAGGCAATGGGAGGAAGTTGCCAATATTACCTTTCAGGAGGTTGTGAGCGGGCAGAATTTCACCATCCAGTTTGCCGATCTCGATCCGGGCATTGCCGGCGAAGCATCGTTGGGACCAACCACTGGTGGTTCCCTTTTGATCGATACATCGTATATGACTGAGAGCAGACTACAGCCAGGAGAACGGGCGTTTAGCACCATCGTCCACGAGCTTGGACATACTTTGGGCCTGTATCATCCGGGGGCTTATAATGGTGCGACCGCCAGGCCAGAAGATGCTACGTTCTTTGAGGACAACCGTGCATTCTCCATCATGTCTTATTGGACAACTTCGAGGGCGATCGAGGTTGGCAGTGTACCATACGACGGTCGCGAGTTTGAGATCGAAGCGAACTCAGTTGCTCCCCTAATCTGGGATGTCCGGACCGTGCAATCTCTTTATGGAGCCAACATTTCAGTCAGGGCGGGCAACAATGTCTATTTTTATAATGCTGAAGTGGACAATCCAATTTTTGATGTCACCATTGTGCCGTTTTATTCCGGGGTGCTGTGGGACAATGGTGGTTATGATGTCATCGACGTGTCTGGCAGCTTAGCAAACCAGGCGATTGATCTCCGCACGTCGACCAGCGGGATTTTTCGTTTTGATGGCGGGCGCTTTTCATCCATCCTCGACAGTATTGGAAATTTGTTTATTCCTAATAGTGTCGTCATAGAGGAAGTTCGTCTTGGCCGCGGGAACGACACCGGGTATGCACGAGACGGCGTCAACACGCTCATTTATGGCGGCAGCGGTGCTGACGTTCTTTACGGCGGAACTGGCAGTGATTCGCTTCATGGTGGGTTTGATAGTGAATCGGACAATCTTTATGGTGGTGATGGCAACGATTTCTACGCGGTGAGGGGGGGCGACAATGTCATTGATTTCAATGATTGGTCCTCTGCCCTTGTTTTGGAAGGTCAGCTTGGCATCGTAACTCTGAATTTCGGAATCGGTGATCATGACGACAGTGTTGTTGTGGCAGGAGATGTTGATGTTGATGCGGTCCTCGGCTCTGGCGCGGACAATTACCAAGGCAGCCTCGGGATCGATTTGGTTGAGGTGAATTTGGGTGATGAAACTGCCGGTCGCGGTGACAGCATCTCGCTCGGCGCAGGAGATGATAGACTGACGGCAGCATTCGGTACAATTCCTGGGGGTGTCGACCGCATTGACGGTGGGAGTGGTCATGACCGGTTTCATGGAACCTTCACGGTCCAACTGGCACTGACGAACCGAACGGCCAATACCACCTCGCTCTTTATGAATGGTGTCGACCTTTCTTCTGCGCTCGTTTTGACAGATTTCGAAGAAGTTACGTTCGCCACGATCGGAACGATGATATCTGCCGAGTTTCCTGCAGTCTCCTTAGCCGATCGCTCGATTGTAACTGCAACCGGTAACGACGAAGTTCGAACGAGCTGGAGCAGCGAGTTTCTCTTCATCTCGACCGGTGATGGAAATGACACTGTAGGTCTCATAGGTGATGATTTTACCTATCGAGTTCTGAATCGCAGCTTCGATCTGGGCAACGGCGACGACAGGTTGGTGCTGGGCGCGCTCGGAGGGGTGACTGCGGATGGTGGCACTGGCACTGACGTGCTAGATTTTGCTGCCAATATATTGGATCCGGCATTCGGCTTTCGCTCTGAAGGATCTCAATTCTTTGAAGATGGGTCTGGGGGTACCCGTTCACTCATTGTCAATGATGTTCTGGGCAGTTTCACGACCACCAGCCAATTTGACTACATTTCCAACATCACAAGGGGGGCAAATGGGACGTTTGGCGCTTTCGAGACTTTCACACTTCCCCTCAATGTTGATGATCTCCATTTCGTCGGCCACGAAACCATGGCTCGAACTGTTGAACTTGTCGGCGAAGGTCGTCCGGACCAGATTGTTCAGGTCACGCTTGGCAGCGGCAACGACACAGTGCGAATTGCCCAATTGGTGGGGCGGGGTGATTCACAGTTCGAAGCGGCTGAGTTCATTCTTTCGGGAGGTGAAGGAAGGGACACTCTGGATCTGACAGATCTCGTCTCTTACTACGACCGGAATTTCGGGTACGGCCATCTGAACGACACAGGGTCTTTCGACAGGCTCGTGATCGATGCAGAAAGCGGCCAGTTTGAGCGTGGTTCTTGGAACGGGTATTGGCCGGATTATGATCCGGTCAGGGCGGTTCATGGTGCGTTCTCGGGTTTCGAGGTCTACTACCTTCCCGATTTTGCCCTGTCGGTGCCGCGTCTCTTCTTGCCAGAACAGACGTATCAGATTTTCTTCACCGGCAATGATCTCGTCAGCGAGACTGTCTTTGGCGGCTCTCGCGGCGACGGCATGTCCGGCGGGGGTGGCGACGACCTGCTGTTTGGCGGTATCGGCAACGACACGCTGACTGGCGGGTCGGGGAATGACAGGCTTGACGGCGGCACGGGCAGCAATGCGCACATCGGGGGTATCGGGAACGACAGCTACGTCATCCGCAGCGCCACCGACACCATCACCGAAGTCGCAGGTCAGGGCACCGACCGTGTGCTGGCCTCGGTCAGTTTCGCGCTGGCCGGCGATGACAGCATCGAGACGATGCAGACCACGTCCTCCGCAGGGACCGGGGGCATCAATCTGACCGGCAACGCGCTGGCCCAGCAAATCTTTGGCAACGCGGGCGACAACGTGTTGAACGACGGCGGTTTTGGCGCGGCCGATACGCTGACCGCCGGCCTTGGCACCGACATCTACATTGTCAACAACGCGGGCTCGATCATCGTCGAAGGCGCAGGCCAAGGCATCAACGACCGGGTGGCGGCCTCGCTGTCGTTTGTGCTGGCCGCCGACGACAACATCGAGCGGCTGACCACGACCAGCAGCAGCGCTACCACGGCCATCAACCTGACCGGCAATGCGCTGGCGCAGGTGATCACCGGCAACGCCGGGGCCAACGTGCTGTCCGACGGCGGCGGGGCCGGGGCGGACACCCTGATGGGCGTTGGCGGCAACGATACCTATATTGTGCGCAACGCCGCCACTCAGATCGCGGAAGGCACCGGCCAGGGCACTGGCGACCGGGTTGCAGCGTCCGCATCGTTCGTTCTGGCGGCGGACGACAACATCGAGGTAATGACCACCACCTCCACAAGCGGCACCACCGCGATCGACCTGACCGGGAATGCGCTGGCCCAGACGATCACCGGCAACGCGGGCGCCAACGTGCTGAACGGGCTCGGCGGTCTCGACACGCTGACCGGCAGCGGCGGGGCGGATGCGTTTGTTTTCTCGACAGCCCTTGGGGCGGGAAACGTCGACACCGTCATCGACTTCAACGTGACGGCCGACACGATCCGGCTGGAGAACGCGGTCTTAACCGGCCTCGTCGCCGGGGTCCTGACCGCCGCAGCGTTCCGCGCCAACACCACCGGCCTCGCAGGGGACGCCACCGATCGCATCATCTACGAAACCGACACCGGCAACCTGTTCTTCGACGCCGACGGCTCCGGAGCGGCCGGGCCCATCCGCTTTGCAGTGCTGGACGCAGGGCTGGCGGTGACCCAGGCCGATTTTCTGGTGATCTGACGGCTGCAGAGAAAGTCCTGGCACATTCTTGCTGTTGCGGGAATTCGATGAGCCCGCCAAGTCGAGGTCGCGCCGTGGTGGGCATCGCGCCTTCGGATCCGGATCGACTGCCGACCAAGATCGCCGCCGGCAGACCGCGGCCGACAAAGTTGCCCCCCAATCGCGCGAGCGCGGTATCACATCGGCACCTGTTGTCTTACTGTCCCGACCGGAAGGAGGGACATTCCCCAAGTCAGTTGAAACCGAAGCTGCTTCACTGCCATTCCCGCGCGGATTGATTGAAGAAGGCACGTCGCGCGTGTTGATATTTCTTTCACCGGCCGAGGGAGACACCGTCCGGCGGGGGCTCGACGGCGTTTGGGTGCGCAAGCCCAGATCCGCAGACGATATCGTGATGCCGGATGAACTGGGCGACTGCCGGTTCGCATCACGGATAGAAGCCTCCGATCTTGCCCTGGAAGCCCTCGCATCGCTCTCCGACAGTCAAAGCCGCGCAAGCGATGCGTCGAACGCTGACTGATAACCGGCAAAGCTACGGCTAACCGCAGCGGCATATTCAGGGAATTGCGCAAGGATTTGTTCGTCCGTCTTGTTGCGCCACTCTTCGAAGATGATATGGCCCTCGGCCTTCTTCTGCACTTCCAGCTCGCGCAGGGGCACATAGAATTCAACAAGTTGCCCGTTCCGTAGGAATAGCTATCGCCAGACCATCACCCAGGGGTGGCCCTCGGGCCGAAAGCTGGCTCACTGTCCGTAAGGCGGGCCCGTTTCACGATCCGTTGAACCATCTGGTCGGAGCGATCGCGCAACTGCGACCGAGGGGTCGTCCTGCGTCAGAACCCACCCTCCGGTAACGGCCAGGCGCAGGGTTTCCCCCGCGACGGCGCGTTTCGGCAGGCTCAGCAGCAGAGGTTTCGCCAGCGTGTTCACCTGAATGCGCGCCTCCCAATGGTCGCCGCGATAGGCGCAGGTCAGGACCCGCCCATCAACCCCCGCTGGATCAAGCCGCAGGTCGCCGGGACGCAGCAGCACCCGGGCCGGGCCCAGCTTTGCGGTTCCGGCGCGGGCGTGGATGTGCAGTCCGCTCGACAGGCGAAGGCGCGCGCTGCCGGGTGCGGTTGCCGTCACCTCGGCGTCCAGCACCGCGCCACGCCCGATGAAGCCCGCGACAAAGGAGTTGGCCGGGCGGTCATGCAGGTCTTGGGGCGCGGCGATCTGTTCAAATCGGCCGGCGCGCATGACAGCCACCAGATCGGACAGGGCCATGGCTTCGCGCTGGTCATGGGTTATGAACAGCGTCGTCGCCCCCGCGCGGGCGTGAAAGGCCGTCATTTCCTCTTCCATTGCGGCGCGCAGATGCGGGTCCAGATTGGCCAGCGGTTCGTCCATCAGCACAATCCGGGCCTGTGCCGCAAGACAGCGCGCCAAGGCCACCCTCTGCCGCTGCCCGCCTGACAGGTCGGCCGGACGCCGGTTGGCGAATGGACCCAGATCGACGGACTGCAGGTGGCGGGCGGCATCTGCCCGTGCCGCAGCGCGGCTGGCACCTGCGGCCTCGATCGGGAAAGCGACGTTGCCCAGAACATCCATATGCGGCCAAAGCGCGTAGGATTGAAACACCACACCCACGCCGCGCGCTTCGGGCGGAAGATGCAGGCCCGGTGCAGCGACCCTGCGGCCCTGCAGGTCGATGGAGCCTTCGTCCAGCGGCTCCAGTCCCGCGATCAGGCGCAACAGGGTGGATTTTCCGCACCCCGAGGGTCCGAGGACCGTAAAGAAACACCCGGTCGGGATCGTTGCCGACAGGCTGTCCACGGCACGGAATACGCCATACCGGCGCGAGATGTTGGCAAGCGTGATCGACATGGACCCCTGTTTTTCTAGCCGCGCCAAGGGATGATGCCGGGGGGCAGATTGCGCCCTAACCGGTGCAGCAGCCCCATAAGCGCCAATGTGGCAAGTACCGAGATCACCGACATAGCAGACGCGAGGGTGGAATAACCGCCATCTTCGTAATTGAAGATCACGGTGCCCAGAGTTTCGGTGCCGCGGGTCCACAAGATCGACGACAGCGTGACCTCGTTCCACGCGGTCAGCATGACCAGTACCGCACCCGAGGCGGCCGCGGGCGCGATCAGCGGCATGTCGATCCGCCACAGCCTGCGCCAGAACCCGGCACCCGAGACCCGTGCCGCCTCTTGCAAGGCTGGGTCAAGGGCGGCAAAGGCGACACCGACCGGTTTCAGCCCGACCGCCAGAAAGGCCGACAGATATGCCCCCAGGATGATCGCATGGGTGCCGTAAAGCGAGATGCCAAGCCCGGGCAACGGCTTGATGAAGGCGATGATGAAGCCGATGGAAATCACCAGGCCCGGCACGGCATAGGCAAGTTCGGCCAGCGTGGTGACGGCCCGCGCGCCTGTGGCAAACGGCCCGCGCAACAGCGCCCCGATCGCCAGGGCGAGACCGGCCACTCCAACCCCCGCCGCCAGCGCGAGTCCAGCCGAATTGGCAAAGGCGCGGGCAGTGACGGCTTGGGTAAAGATCACCTCTCGAAAATGGCGCAAGGTCACGGTCTCGGGGCCAAGCCGCACACCATAGGTCGGCACAAGCGCCGTGGCCAGCATGGCCAGCATCGGTGCCAGAACCAGCAGCGCCAGCAACGCCCAAAGCCCGGCCTCGGCAAGGGGTCGCGCAGCCCCGAGTTGCAGCCGCAAGGGCTGTTGCGCCGGGCCGGTCAGCGCCACTATCCAGGCGCGCGACAGCCGCATCTGTGCCCAGACCGCAATCACTGCAACCGCCCCGATCAGAGTGGCCAGTACCGCCAGATCCGCCAGGACCGACGGCCCGCTGGAGGCAAGGCGTTGCCACATCAGAACCGGCAGCGTCACATAGCGCCCCGGAATGCCCAGCAACGCCGGCACCCCGAAATTTCCGATCGCCGAGACAAAGGCCAGCGCATAGCCCGCCAGAAACGCCGGCCCCATCACCGGCAGGATGACCCGGCGCAGCAACAGCCACGGCCCCGCACCGTTGACCCGTGCAGCCTCGGCCAGATCGCGGGGAAACGCGCGCAGCGCGGCGCGCAGCGTCAGATAGACGATGGGGACCTGCTGCAGGGCCAGCAGGGCGATCACCCCCTCACGGGAATACAGCGGATTGGTGCTGCCCGGCGGTGGTGCGGCACCAATCGCCTGCAGCAGCACACTCGACGGGCCCAGCATCTGCATCCAGGCAATCGCCGTGACATGCGGCGGGATCATCAGCAGCATCAGGATGGCAAAGGACAGCGCCACCCGACCGCGAAGATCGGTCAGGCCGATCAGCAGTCCAAGACCACCGCCCAGCAAAACCGCCAGCGCCGCAGACAGCGCGGCACTTTCCAGACTGTGCCACAGCGCCCGCTGCACCGAGCGGCTGGAGATGGCGTCCGCAAAGGCATCGGCCCCGCCGCCATTGCCGAACAATGCAAGCCGGCCCACGGCCGTCAACGGCAACACGAACACGGCCAGCGCCGCAAGACCCACAACCGCCAGCAGCAACGGCTCGCCCGCAAAGCGGCGCAGCCCCGACCGACTGGCAGGGGCTGCGCGCAGATCAACAGTCACCGGCTGCTCAGCCACCGAACATTTCGGTGAAACGGGCCTTGTTTGCGGCTTCATCGGCAAGGGCCTTGGCCGGGTCGAACGGCAGGATCTTGATGGTGTCGCGCGCCGGGAAACCTGCAGGCGGGGTCACGGCGGGATGGGCCGGCAGATAGCCCATATCGGCGGCAAGCTGCTGTCCCGGCTTGGAAATCAGGAAATCGACGAACGCTTTGGCCGCGTCCGGGTTCTGGGTATTGGCCAGAACCGCCACCGGTTCGGACACCGCCGACACACCTTCCGCCGGGAAAACGAACTGGATCGGCGCGCCGTTGGCCGCCTCGCGGATGGCCAGGAAATCGACGAGGAAGCCGTACAGCTTTTCACCCCCCGCCACGGCCTTCAGCACCCCGCCATTGCCCCCGTCGGCCACGGCCCCCTGCCTGGCCAGCGTTTCGTAAAAGCCCCAACCCAGATCCGGCACGCTCGTCAAGGCAACCATGTGGATGGTCGCGGCACCCGAAGCCAGCGGCGACGGCATCATGAAGGCGGCCGTCACATCCGGTGCGGTCAACTCGGCATAGGATGCCGGTTTGACCGGGGCCGCGGTGTTGTAGACGATCCCGGTGGTGATCAGCTTGGTCGCAAACCATGCCTTGCCCGCGTCCATGATGCCCGGCTCATACGCCGAGATGTCGGCATCGGGATGTGCCATCAGCAAGCCTTCGGCCTTCAGCCCTTCCATCGTCACACTGTCGGCGATCAGCAGAACGTCGGCCTGCGGCGCACCCGCTTCCAGTTCGGCGCGGAATTTGGCCATGATCTTCGGCGTGCCGTCGCGCACCCATTCCACAGTGACGGCGGGATTGGCGGCCATGAAGGCATCAACGGTCTTTTGCGCATCTTCATTGGGTTGCGAGGTGTAAAGCACCAGCTTTCCTGTCACCTCGGCGACGGCCGCGGTGGAGAGGCAAAGGGCAGCGAGGGCAGAGATGATCAGGTGGCGCATGGGCAGTTCCTTTGAGCAGCTTCAGGGTGAACGTCGTCGTTGCCAGGTCGCGAGGCATCTGCGGCCAATCGGGTACGTCACGCAGAACAGCCGTCGCATCGCGGCGGTCGCATGGCTGGCGTGCCATCGCGCAGGTTTGCCCGGCCTTGTGCGTCTGGTTTCCGGACCAAACCTGTGCCACCCGGTTTCGACCCCAGATGGGACGCTCCTATGTAGGCTGATTACGCAACAGCCTCGTGACGAACCGCTGCACGGGTCGGCTCGATGCCGCTGTCGGTTTGCAAGGGACCGGTGTCAGCCGCAACTCCCAGCCCTGCTGAGGCCGATCCCGCTGCAGCTTCGTCGCCGAGATGAGGTCGACCGGAAAGGGCCGGAAACCCCGAACCTTCACACTCTGTCTTCAACCCGAGAACGCAAGTGTTTCCCCCCGGTCATCGCCTTGCGTCAGACGCGTCACGATGAACGCCGCCAGATCATCCCGGGACACCTCGGACTTTGCGAACGTGCCGTTTCGCGAGATTGTCCAGGTTCCGAGCCCGGGTTTGTCGGTCAATGCGACCGGCTGTACCAGCGTGTAGCACGCGTTCGAGGCTTTGAGCACCAGATCCTGCCTTGCCTTGTCGGCCATCTGCTCGCGCAGGAAAAGCTGGTAGAAAAGTTTGAACAGGAAGGGCAGGTATCGGCGCGTATCACCGGTTCCGAAAGCGCCGACGACGATGACGGGGATCTTGCTGCCTTTCGAAAGCGCGCCCAGAATGTTGCGGGTACCTGCCTCGCAGATGTCCCGAGGGGTCGTGCGACGCGCGCCTGACAGCAATGCAAACGCGTTCTGCGAGTTGCCCAGGCTGATCACGATGGCGTCCTGCCCGACCAGCGCAGGAGCGACCTCGGCCGCGACCATGGCGTCGCCTTCGATGACCGTCAAACCTGCGGCCGGGGCAATCCGGTCTGCATTTCGGGCAAAGGCGGTGACCGTATGACCTGCGGCAATTGCCTTGTCGATCACCGCCCGCCCGGTCCCGCCCGTCGCGCCAAACACCACCACCCTCATGTGGTCAGAACCGCGACCAGAATGGCGATCAGGACCGAATTCACGATATGCAGAACCTGTTCGATGTTCTGGGTCTGCAGATAGTGCCGATGGGCAAGGATGATCTCTGGTCTGTCCGACGTGGCGAGCGCCGCCATACCTTCGGCGTCTCGCTTTCGCTTGCCCGTGAACTCGATGACGTTGAGTGTTACCAACACCGCCAGAGCCCCCAGAATGAGCGCCGGTCTGATCCACATGCTTTCCAAGTTCCGTTCCCTTATTGTGTCCGGTTTGCTTTACACATAGCTAAACATCACCCACAGTCGAGGTCCTTACCCCATGAACGCAAAGAGCAAACCGCTTGGCATCGTCACCGGGGCGTCCTCCGGGGTCGGTCTGCACACCACGCGCGCCCTGATCGACAAGGGCTGGCGGGTCATCATGGCCTGCCGCGATGTGGACAAGGCGGTCGCTGCGGTCCGGTCGCTGGGCCTGGCCGATGACGGCGTCGAGATCATGCACCTCGATCTTGCGTCGCTGCAAAGCGTGCGCGCCTTTCACGCGGCGTTTCGCGCCCAGGATCGCGCCCAGGGTCGCGCGCTCGATGCGCTGGTCTGCAATGCCGCCACCTATCTGCCGCAGATCAAGGCACCGATGCGCTCGCCCGACGGGTATGAGATCAGCGTCGCCACCAACTATCTGGGCCATTTCCTGCTGGCCAATCTGATGCTGGAGGATCTGCAGAAATCAGCCGGCCCGCGTCTGGTGACCCTCGGCACGGTCACCGCCAATTCCGAAGAGTTCGGCGGCAAGGTTCCGATCCCCGCCCCTGCCGACCTTGGCGATTTTCAGGGGATGAAAGACGGGTTCAGGGACCCCGTCACGATGATCGACGGAAAGCCGTTCAAACCCGGCAAGGCCTACAAGGACAGCAAGCTGTGCTGCATGATGATGAGCCGCGAGTTGCACGCCAGATACCACGCGCAAACCGGCATCGTGTTCAGCACGCTGTATCCCGGCTGCGTCGCCGACACGCCCCTGTTCCGCAATGCGCCGCGCGCCTTCCAGACGATCTTTCCGTGGTTTCAGAAGAACATCACCGGGGGCTATGTCTCGCAGCCCCTCTCTGGCGACCGGGTTGCCCAGGTTGTCACCGCGCCTGAATTCGCCGCCTCCGGTGTACATTGGAGCTGGGGCAACCGCCAGAAGGCCGGACGCGCCGCTTTTTCGCAAAGCCTGTCCTCCAGGGCGACCGATGCCGCAAGGTCCGGGCTGCTCTGGGACCTCAGCCTGAAGCTCGTGGGCCTCGCTCCCGGTTCAGGCCGGCAGGGTTAGCTGATCTTGCCCTGATCGCAGGTGACCGTCCGGAAAACCTTCTTCTATTCGCGCGATCTGGCAGGCTTGGGGATTGCCGCAGGGAACCCTGCGGATGCCGAAACAGCGTCCCCGTCCCGGCGCGCGCGATGCGCCCCAGAAGAAACCCGTTCGGCGCGAGCGGTTTGCGGTTCAACTGCAAGCCCAGGGTTGGCACGGTACGCAGGTTGGTCCGCCTCCGGTCGACGATGGCCACTGTCGATCCGCGATGGCCGCAGGGCAGGCAGGGCACACCCGGGTCAGCGTCATACGCGGCCGCCTCTCTTTGTGGGGATGGAACGGCGCGCGCAAGACCTCGCCGCCGTGCGGGCGTCAGGTCTTGGCGACGACCCCGTAGCTGGCAAAGCCCTTGGCCGTCTCGACCAGGTCCGCCTCGCTCAGCTCATGGCCGCCGCCGATGGTCAGCACATGGTAGTACTGATGGGCCAGCGCCTCCAGTTCATGCGCGAGCCACGTGGCACGGGTCAGATCGGGCCCCGCCGTCAGCATCCCGTGATTGGCCATCAGGCAGCCGGTGCGCCCCACCATCGCCGCCACCACCTGCGCCGACAGTTCCGCCGTGCCGTAACAGGCGTATCCGGCCACACGGATGTCAGGGCCGCCGAACGCCGCCATCATGTAATGGATCGCCGGGATCGGTTTGCGGGCGATGGCGAGGATGGTGCTGAACGGCGCGTGGGTGTGCACGATCGCATTCAGTTCCGGGCGGGCGCGCATCAGATCGAGGTGAAAGCGCCACTCGGTCGAGGGTTTCCTTGGCCCCTCCCAGGCCCCGTATTCGCCTTCCAGCGGCATGGCGGCGATCATCTCGGGCTCCAGCGCGGCGTAGGGCACCGCCGAGGGCGTGATCAGCATGGTTGCGCCATTGCGCGCCGAAAGGTTGCCCGACGATCCGCGGTTCAATCCGCTCGCGTCCAGTTCGCGGGCGCGGGCAACGATTTCGGCGCGCAGGTTGGCGGTCATCGGGCGGCTCCTTTGGCGAGTTCCGGGAAAAGGCTGGCCAGACCGGCCGGGGTTGCAGGTGTCACGCCGCGTTCGGTGATCAGGCCCGTGACCAGCCGCGCGGGCGTCACGTCGAAGGCGGGGTTGGCGGCAGGCGTCGCGTCTGGCGAGATGCGCAGATGCGTGCGGGTACCGTCCGCCAGTTTGCCGTGGACGAAAGACACTTCGTCGCCCGAGCGTTCCTCGATAGGAATTTCCAACCCGTCTGATACCCGCCAGTCGATGGTGGGCGACGGCAGAGCGACATAAAAGGGCACGGCGTTGTCATGGGCGGCCAGCGCCTTGAGATAGGTGCCGATCTTGTTGCACACGTCGCCGGTTCGCGTGGTCCGATCCGTGCCGACGATGACCATGTCCACCTGGCCGCGTTGCATCAGATGCCCACCCGCGTTGTCCACGATCAGGTGATGCGCGATGCCATGGCTCGCGAGTTCCCAGGCGGTCAGATGTGCGCCCTGATTGCGGGGGCGCGTCTCGTCCACCCAGACATGCACGTCGATCCCCTTTTCGGCAGCCTGATAGATCGGCGAGGTGGCGGTGCCCCAATCGACCGTCGCCAGCCAGCCCGCGTTGCAATGGGTCAGAATGTTCACCGGACCTGTCTTCTTGGCTGCAATCGCCTCGATCAGCGTCAGGCCGTGCGCGCCGATCCGGCGGTTGAACTCGACATCCTCGTCGCAGATCGCGGCGGCGCGAGCATAAGCGGCGGCGGCCCGTGTGTCTGGGGCCAGCGGCGCCAGAACGGCACGCATATCCTCGAGCGCCCATCGCAGGTTCACCGCCGTGGGGCGGGTGGCCTGCAGCGCGTCATAGCCGTGCGCCAAACCGGAATCCGACGGATCGGCTGCCATCTGCAGGGCCATCCCGTAGGCTGCCGTCGCCCCGATCAGGGGTGCGCCGCGCACCCACATGTCGCGGATCGCCGTCGCCGCCTGATCTATCGTCGCGAGGTCCGCGATCACCAGATCATGCGGCAGTTTGGTCTGGTCGATGATCTGCACCGTCCGGCCATCGCCGGACAGCCAGATGGAGCGAAAGGGGGTGCCGTCGATCTTCATGCCATATCCTTACTTTCGATCCGTTCGGCCAGTTCGCAGATCTGGTCCGGGGTTGACATCACCTCGCGCAGAACCGCCACTTGCCGCCCCATCGCCAGTGCCTTTGCTTCGCAGCGCATCCGGCGCGCGGGGTCTGCGATCGCTTCCAGATCCTCGACATGCGCCAGACCGATGATGCGTCGGTGCATTTCCACACCGCAAAACCCCAGCGCATCGGTCCAGATGCCGCGCAGAACCCCTGCCAGCGCCTGTTCGGAACCAAGGTGGTCGCCCTGATCCTCGTACAAGCTGGCCTGATAGAGGATGCCGGTGCGTTCGGTCCGCCACAGATGGCCGAACTCGGCGGTAAAGATCGACCAGGTGTCCGTCAGCACCGACAGCAGCCAATGGCGGTAATCGTCGCGCGCGCCGGGGGCTGTTTCGTGGCCCGATTGCGCGAAATAGGCCAGCAGGTAGTTTGCCGTCAGCATTCCCGCATCAAAGCCGAAGGGTCCGTAGATCGCGAATTCCGGGTCGATCACCTGCGTATCCGTCGCCGTCACCATGATCGAGCCGGAGTGCAGATCGCCGTGCACCAGCGTCTCGCCCTTGCTGACAAAGGCGTGTTTCATCGCCTGTGCGGCCACCTTCATGTCGCGGTCGGCCTGCAGCTTTGCGATGTACGGCTCCAGCCCCGGGGTGTGGCGATTCCTGTCGGCGTTAAAGTAGGGGTCCGAAAAAACGAGGGCTTCGGTGATGTCGGCCAACGCCACATTGGCGGCGAACAGGGCAAGGTCCGCCTTCGCCTGCGGGGCGGGCAACGACAGGTTGGAGCCGCGAAACAGGCTGCGGGCCAGAAACAGCCCCATGTCGCGCGCAAGATGCGGGTGCTGCATCCCTGCCACCACGCTTTTGCGCAAGATCACGTGCGGCGTGAGGAAGCGCATGACGATCAGCGCCTGCGCTTGGTCGAAATGGAACACCTCTGGCACGCGGCCCGGGTCGCGGGCGGCCTGCCGGGTCAGCGCATGGTATTCGAAGAACGACCGCGTCAAGGGCAGCGGCCAGCTTTCCCCGACAAGGCGGACGTAGGGCAGCGCCTGCTTGACAACCAACGCGCCCATCGGGGACTCGACGATGAACACGAGGTTCAGGTTGCCGTCCCCCACCTCGCGCACCTTCCATGCGGCAGTGTCGCTCCCCAGCCGGTCGGTGACAGCGGCCACGGATGCCAGACGCGCGGGCAGGGTCTGGGCGGTGAACGCCTCATAGCTTGCTGGAACGCCCATGTTTTCCCTTTCAGATCAGCCGGTATTGCCGGGCTTTGCCGCGCAGGAAGGGCAGGCCCTGCCCCATCACCTCGGCCTCGCTTTCCGCGACGGGTCGCCAGACCGACAGCCCAAAGGCAAGCTCGGGCGGCATGTTGATGAAGCTTTCCATGGCAAGGCCGCCCTTGAAGCCCACGGCGGCAAGCGTGGCGAAAATTTCGTCCCAATCGCAGGTGCCATGGCCCGGCGTGCCGCGATCCGACTCCGACAGGTGGATGTAGCGCAGATGGTTGCGCGCATCGAGAATGCCGTTGCCCGCACCCTTTTCTTCGATGTTCATGTGATAGGTGTCCAGATGCAGGAACAGGTTTTCCGCGCCGACCTTTTCGATCATCGCCACACCCTGCGCTGCCGTGTTGATCAGGTGGCTTTCATAGCGGTTCACGGGTTCGATGCCGAAATCCAGCCCCAGGCTGCGTGCATAGGCGCAGGCGCTTCGCAACGCCCGCGCGACGTTGTCGAGTTCGCGTTCGGTCGGCGGCAAGCCCGACCGTTCGCCGATCCCGCCAAAGGTTACGCCAGACAAGGCGACGGCACCCATCTGCGCCGCCTTTTCCAGCGCCAGCTTCAGATGCGCCACCGCTGCGTCCGGGTCCTGCGAGGGCCAGCACCCCTGCGGCAGTCCCAGCGAACAGACCGCCGGCAGCCCCGCCTGTTCCAGCAGCGCGCGGGTGTGGGGGGCGTCGACCCCGGCTGGGTTCAGCAAGGCGATCTCGATGAAGTCCATGCCATATCCGACCGCTTCGGATACGGCTTTTTCCGCTCCGACCCTGTCCCATGACATGGTCCACATGCTGGTGTGAACGCCGAAACCCTTCATTCTGTATCCTCCAAGATCAACAGTGCGGCGGCCAGACGCTGATCCGTGATCACACGGTTCACGATGCCCGACCGCAGAAGGGCCAAGGTCGCGCGCGCCTTGGTTTCGCCTGCGGCCAGCAGCGCAACGTCGGCACGCCTGAGATCTTCCATCCCGATGGATGGTGAGCGACGGTTGAGGTCAGTGTCAGCAAGGCTGCCATCCGCACGAAAGAACTTGCCCGTGCTGTCAGCGACCGCACCAGCACCCGCCAGCGCCGCCTCGTCGGCAGGCGTCAGGATGCCGGAGGTGGACAGCAGGGCATCTGGCGAACAATCGCCAAGGCTGATGATCGCATAGGGCGCTGCCGCCGCCGCAGTCAGCGTTTCGCGGACCAGCCGCTGGTGCATTATGACCCGGCAGTCGGCTTCGGTATCGGTCAGAAACGGCGCGGGCAGAAACATTGCCGATCCGCCGGTCAGCGCAGCCAACCGGGTGCAGACGTCGAAAGGGCTGGTATCGCCGGTTCGCGCCATCGCCCCCATCAGCGACACGAAACACAAGTTCGGGTTGCGCAAGCCGGTGACCGCCTGCGCCATGGCAGACATCGTGCGGCCCCATCCGACGCCGATCGAAAGCGGCGTTTCGCTGCGCCCGATGCGGCCCAGAAAACCTGCCGCCACGATCCCCACCGCGCGGCGGGCATAATCGTCGGACAGCGATACCGGCATCGGCGCTACCTGCGCTTCGATCAGGCCAAAACGCGCGGTCAGGCGCGCGGCCATGTCGAGCGTGCCTGAAGTTTCATGCTCCAGTTTGACCCGGACCAACCCCCGGTCGCGGGCTTCCGCCAGCAGGCGCAGTACTTTGAATCTGGAAATGCCCAAGTGGTTGCTGACCTCTTGCTGACTCATCTGGCCAACATGGTAAAGCCATGCGGCCTGCAACCGGTCGTCGTGTTCGGCGCGTGGGTGGGTCATGGCAGGCTCCGCATCGACCCCGATTTATCCCTTGACCGGAGCGCGCGTCAACGAATATCACAAATGTGCGGGTGTTGCACACATATTGCGGTGCAGCATCGCAGTTGCAGCATCGAACGTCGAAACTTCCTGCAAGATAGCCGGTCGATCTGTTGCGCGCCGAGACATTCGCCCCAAAAGGGGCATCTTCAGGGAGGAAGAGAATGACGCATGCAAGAAGACTGACCGCCCTTGCCGCCACCGCTTCGGTGCTTGCACTGGGTCCGGTCGCCGCGATGGCGGAGACCAAGATCGCCACGGTCGTCAAGATCGCCGGCATTCAGTGGTTCAACCGGATGGAAGAGGGTGTGAAGCAATACGCCATCGACACCGGCACCAACGCCTTTCAGGTTGGCCCGGCACAGGCCGACCCGCAGCAGCAGGTCGCCCTGATCGAAGACATGATCGCCCAGGGCGTGACGGCCCTCGCCGTCGTGCCGATGTCGCCCGAAGCGCTGGAGCCGGTGCTGAAGCGTGCGATGGACGCAGGTATCGTCGTCGTGACGCACGAGGCCGCCAGCCAGCAGAACACCAACTATGACCTCGAAGCGTTCAAGAACGAGGATTTCGGTGCAAACCTGATGGAACAGATGGCCACCTGCATGGGCGGCAAAGGCGAATATGCGGTGTTCGTAGGCTCGCTTACCAGCCAGACCCACAACCAGTGGGTCGATGGTGCGATCGCCTATCAGAAGGAAAAGTATCCCGACATGGTGCTGGTGGGCGACAAGAACGAAACCTTCGATGACCAGCAGAAAGCTTATGAAAAAGCGCAAGAAGTGCTGCGCGCGTTTCCGAACGTGAAAGGCCTGCAGGGGTCAGCCTCCACCGACGTGGCAGGCATCGGGCTGGCCATCGAAGAACGCGGTACGGCTGATGCGACCTGCGTGTTCGGCACGTCGCTTCCCTCGATCGCCGGGCAGTATCTGGAAACCGGCGCCGTCGATGGCATCGGCTTCTGGGACCCGTCGGTGGCGGGCTATGCGATGAACAAGATCGCGCAGATGGTGATCGACGGCAAGCAGATCGCAGACGGCGACGATCTGGGGCTTTCGGGTTACGAGAAGATCAAGCTCGACGGCAAGGTGATCTACGGGCAGGCCTGGGTGAACGTGAACAAGGCCAACATGGCCGAATACCCGTTCTGACGGGCATCGCGCCGGGGGGATGAAGCCCCCCCGGTGCATCCGGCAAAAGGAATCGCCGTGACCGATTTCATCACCCTCTCGGGCGTGACCAAGACCTATGCCGGGATCACCGCGCTGGACGATGTGGGCTTTTCCATCGCTGCCGGCGAGGCCGTCTGTCTGGCAGGCGAGAACGGGTCCGGAAAATCGACCCTGATCAAGATCCTCGCCGGAGTGGAACAGCCCGACCTCGCGGATATCCGGTTCAACGGCGCGCGGCAGGACGCGCTGACACCCCGAGCCTCGGCAGAGGCCGGAGTGATGGTGATCTTTCAGGATTTCAGCCTGTTTCCCAACCTGACGGTCGCCGAGAACATCGCGTTCAGTGCCGAGCTTGGCGCTCATCGGCGGCTGTACAATCGCTCACGCAGCCGTGCCATCGCGTCTGCAGCGCTGCAGCGTGTGGGTGTGGCGCTGGACCTTGACACGCGGGTGGAAACGCTGTCTGTCGCACACAAGCAGTTGATCGCGATCTGCCGGGCACTGGCAAGCGATGCACGGCTGATCATCATGGACGAACCCACGACCGCCCTGACCGACCGCGAGGTGCGGGGCCTTCTGGGGATCATCCGGCGGCTGAAGGCTGACGGGGTGGCGGTGCTGTTTGTCAGTCACAAGCTGGCAGAAGTGCTGGAGGTCTGCGAGAAAGTTGTCGTCCTGCGCAACGGTGCCAAGGTCGCCGAAGGCCCCGCGACCGATTTCGATGCAGTCAGTCTGACCCGCCACATGACAGGACGCGACGTTGCGGAAACGCCGCCAGACCCTTTGGCACCGGGTGCCCCCGTCCTTTTGCAAGTGCGCGGCCTTGGCAAACCCGGCGCTTTCAACGACATCAGCTTTGATTTGCATGCGGGCGAGGTGCTGGGAATTTCGGGCCTTCTGGGATCGGGACGCACTGCGTTGGCCAAGGCGCTGTTCGGACTGGTCGCACCCGAAACGGGCAGCATCATACTGGCAGGTAAAGCCATTCCTTTGGGCAATCCGCTGGCTGCAGTTCACGCCGGAATTGGCTATATGCCCGAAGACCGGCTGACCGAAGGCCTGTTCCTGATGCAATCCATTGCCCGAAACGTCGGGATCGGGCGGGTGGATGCGCACGGCGGCGCGGGTTTGCTGAACCTTTCCGCACTGTGGGGCGAAGCTGCGACATGGCTGGACCGCCTGCGCGTCAAGTCCCCGTCGATAGAGGCCCCGGTGCGCGCCTTGTCGGGCGGCAATCAGCAGCGTGTGGTGCTGGCTAGGTGGCTGGCGCAGCAGCCGCGCGTTCTGGTCCTGAACGGTCCTTCGGTGGGCGTCGATGTGGGGTCCAAAGCCGAGATTCACGGTATCATCCGCGATCTTTCGCAGCAGGGTCTGGGCGTCGTCGTGATTTCGGACGATCTGCCGGAACTTCTGGCGACCTGCCACCGGCTGTTGGTAATGAAGGACGGGCGTGTCACCGAAGATATCTTGCCGCAAAGCACGGACGAGACTGACCTTGCCCACAGGCTTGCGTCATGAAGATGGATTTCGCGCGCAACGAAGTGCTGGTTGCCTTGGTGATCGTGGCCTTCTGCGCGCTCGCCGCCGCATCGGACGCACGTTTCCTGTCGATCGCCACGCTGACGGACCTGCTCCGCAGCGGCATCGTGTTGTCGATCTTTGCGGTGGGCGCCATGCTGGTGCTGATCTCGGGCGGCATCGACGTCAGCTTTACCGCCGTTGCCGCGTTTACGATGTATGTCACGGCAATGCTGCTGAACGCAGTCATGCCGTGGATGCCGTGGTGGGGGGCGATTGCCATCGGCATGGCCATCGGGGCAAGTCTGGGGGCGGTCAACGCCATCCTGATCGCGGGTTTCGGGTTGCCTACTCTGATCGTGACTTTGGGCACACTTTCGGTGTTTCGCGGATTCATGCTGACGTTCGTCGGGCAGAAACAGATCACCACCCTTCCCCCCGGCATGCGCGACTTCGGGCGGATGATGATGCTGCGCGGCACCAACGCCGATGGCAGTTTCTATTCGCTGCATGTGGCCTTCCTGTTTACCGTCGCGGCTGTGGTTGTGACCTGGGCAATCCTGTACCGAACCATGCTGGGTCGGATGATCTTTGCCATCGGCGGGTCGGTGGAAAGCGCGCGGCGCATCGGCATCGACGTGCGGGCGACGCAGGCGTTCGTGTATGTCTATGTCGGTGCGCTGGCCGGGCTGGCGGGAGTGATCCACGCCTCGATGGCGCGGGTCGCGAACCCGTTCGACCTTGTCGGGCTGGAGCTTTCGGTGATCGCCGCCGTGGTGCTGGGCGGCGCGCGGCTGGCGGGGGGGTATGGCACGCTGACAGGCACGCTGCTGGGGGTGGCACTCATCGTGCTGGTGCGCAATTCGCTGATCGTGATCGGCATTCCCAACACTTGGCAATCGGTCACCATAGGCGTGCTGATCCTGCTGGGCACTGGTCTGCCCGCATGGCAGGCCAAGCGCGCGGCGGCGCGGGCGGCGTGATGCGCTGGCTGAATTCCTCGACCGAAGCGCAGCTTGCGGTGATCGCAGTGATCGTGTTCGCGGTCATGGCGGCCCTGTCGCCGGACCGCTTCCTTTCGGTGCAGAACATCACCTCGATGGCGTTTCAGTTCCCCGAGTTTGCGATCCTCGCACTGGCCATGACGGTGACGATGCTGACTGGCGGGATCGACCTTTCGGTGGTTGGCATCGCAAATTGCACCGCGGTGGTGGCGGCGCTGATCCTGACCACCTTCGCCGGTCCGGATGCCACGGGCGCGGATGCAGCGTTGTGGCTGACGGTGGCGGTGGGCGTGTCGCTGGCTTTGGGGGTGCTGGCAGGGCTGTTCAATGGCATCCTTGTGGCAGCCTTGGGCCTGCCAGCGATCCTCGCCACGCTGGGGTCGGGGCTGATCTTCACCGGCTTTGCAGTGGCCCTGACCTCTGGTTCCGCAGTCATGGGCCTGCCTGCGGCAATCGCCTTTCTGGGCAACGGCACGATTGTCGGCGTGCCCGTGCCGTTGATCCTGTTCGCCGTTCTGGCGCTGGTCCTGTCGCTGATCCTGACGCGCACCGGCTTTGGCCTGCGGGTTCAGATGTTCGGGTCAAACCCGCTGGCCGCGCGATTTGCGGCGATCGACATCACCGGGCTGCTGGTGCGTGTCTATGTCATGTCGGGCGTGCTGGCCGCCATCGCGGGGCTGGTGGTGATGAGCCGTGCGAACTCTGCCAAGGCCGACTACGGCTCCAGCTACCTGTTGCTTGCGGTGCTGATCGCGGTGCTGGGGGGGGTGAACCCGTATGGCGGCTATGGCAAGGTAATCGGCGTCGTGCTGGCGGTGCTGGCGATGCAGTTCCTGTCATCGGGGCTGAACATGCTGTCGGTGTCGAACTTTGCGCGCGAGTTGATCTGGGGGGTACTCCTGATCTTCGTGATGATCCTGAATACGCGGCAACCCCGCCGCCCGAAACAGAAACCGGAGACGCCCGCATGAAGAAGATCCTCAACAACCCCGTGGATTACGTTGACGAGATGCTGGCGGGCCTGGTTGCCGCCCATCCCGAATACTATCGCCTGCTTGGCGACACCGGGCGGGTCGTGGCCCGCGCGACACCGGGTGCGGCGGGCAAGGTCGGCATCGTGACCGGCGGCGGATCGGGGCACCTTCCGGTCTTCACCGGATATGTCGGCACCGGGCTCCTGGATGCCTGCGCCATCGGCGACGTCTTTGCCAGCCCATCGGCCGAACAGATGGCCGATGCGATCCGCGCCTCCGACCAAGGCGCGGGCGTGCTGCGGCTTTATGGCAATTACGGCGGCGATATCATGAACTTCGACATGGCCGGCGATCTGGTCGAATTCGACGGCATCACCTGCACGACCGTCATCCTTGCCGATGACGTGGCCTCTGCCCCACCCGGCGAGGCGGCCAAGCGGCGCGGTGTGGCCGGGATGGTCTATGCCTTCAAGATCGCGGGCGCTGCCGCTGAACTCGGCCACGACCTTGCGGCCGTGACCGCGACCGCGCAAAAGGCCGCCGATGCCTGCCGTTCGATCGGCGCCGCCCTGTCGTCGTGCACCGTGCCACAGGCGGGCAAGCCGACGTTCGACATCGCGGAAGACGAGATGGAGATGGGCATGGGCATCCACGGCGAACCCGGTGTCTGGCGCGGCAAGCTGCGCCCCGCCGATGCCATCGTGGAAGAGATGATGGACCGCCTTTTCGCCGACCGCCCGCTTGCCACGGGCGACCGCGTGTCGGTCATGGTCAACAGTCTTGGCGCAACCCCACCAGAAGAGTTGTACATCGCCTACCGCATCGTCAAGGCGCGGATCGAAGGCGCAGGGGCCACCATCGTCATGCCGCTGGTCGGGCGCTATGCCACCTCGATGGAAATGGCGGGCATTTCCATCACGTTGTGCGCGCTGGACGCCGCGTTGGAACCCCTGCTGACCGCCCCTTGCGACTGCGCGTTCTGGAGGGTCGGATGATCGACCGTACGGCCATTCTCGCGGCCATCGCCCGCCTGACGGCGGCGATGGAGCGGGACTTCGACCTGCTGAATGCCGCCGATGGTGCGCTTGGCGACGGTGATCTGGGCGTCACGATGACGCGCGGCATGCGCCTTGTGTCCGAGGGTGCCGCGGATTTGCCCGAAGACCTTGGCCAGCTTTTGTTGAAATGCGCGCAGGCTTTCACCAGATCCTCGGGCTCCAGTTATGGAACGCTGATGGCGACCGGCCTGATGGCGATGGCAAAGGACCTGAAGGGCCGCACCGGCGTCGATGCGTCCGAAGTCTCGCATCTGGTGGCCCTTGCGCGCGATGCGATGATGGCGCGGGGCAAGGCCGACCTTGGCGGCAAAACCGTACTGGACAGCCTCGATGCGGTGGCAAAGGCGACTGATGGGCTATCGGACCCCGCCACGGTGGCCCAAGCCGCAGCCATTGCGGCACAGGACGCGCAAGACAACCTTCGCCCCCTGCCTGCCACCATCGGCCGCGCCCGGATCTTTGCCGAGAAAAGCAGAGGCATGGATGACCCCGGAATGCTGGCGATGACTGCCATCGTGCAGGCCCTGTCCGGCGTTTCCTAGCCCTGATTGCCCCCCCGGCGCGGAGTCCGCAGCCATCCAAAGGGGGTCTTGCTGCCCCCGTGGCTTTCAAACAGGGCCGACATAGTCCCGGTGCAACGCCCAATCGGCTTCCGAAAACCGGGCCGTCGCAAAGTTTCCCTGATGCCAGTACGGATAGAGATAGGGCACCCGGCTGACCTCGTTCAGCCGCGCCATCTCGTCCGCTGACAGCTTCAGGTCGACCGCCTTGAAGTTGTCCTCGAACTGCGCCTCCGACCGACCGCCCACGACCAGCGAGGCCACCGCAGGACGCGACAGCAGCCAGGCCAGCGCCACCTGCGCCGCAGACACGCCCCGTTCCTCCCCAATGGCCACCAGCACATCGACGATGCGCCACAGCTTTTCCTCGTCCCGGATCGGTGGCTCGGTCCAACCGGCGAACTGCCGCGTGCCTTCGGGCGTCGGCTGCCCGCGCCGGTGCTTACCCGACAAAAGCCCGGCGGCAAGCGGGCTCCACACCATCACGCCCAGACCCTGATCGACCGAAATCGGCAGCAGTTCATACTCTGCCTCGCGCGCCTCGAGCGTATAGTGGATCTGCTGGGTCACGAAACGCGCGCCCCCCGCCTTGTCGGCGGCGGCCAGCGATTTCATCACCTGCCAGCCCGAATAATTCGAGCATCCCACATAGCGCACCTTGCCGTGCTGCACCAACGTGTCGAGCGCCGCCATCGTTTCGTCCACCGGGGTGGTTCCGTCCCATTCGTGAATGAAATAGATGTCGATGTGGTCGGTTTTCAGCCGCTTCAGGCTGCGCTCGCATTCCCGGATCAGGTGAAAGCGCGAGGTGCCCTCGTCGTTCGGCCCGTCCCCGATCTTCATGCGCGCCTTGGAGTTGATAAGCACCTTGTCCCGCCGACCCTCCAGCACCTCGCCCAGAATTTCCTCGGACAGGCCCAGCGAATACATGTTCGCGGTGTCGAACAGGTTCACGCCGTGGTCGATGCAGCAATCGACCAGCCTGCGCGCTTCGGCTGCGCCCTGACTGCCGACCATGGCAAACGGCCCCTGCCCGCCAAAGGTGAAGGTGCCCATGGCGATGGCCGAAACCTTCAGCCCCGAGCGTCCCAGCGTGCGATATTCCATCCCGATCTCCCTACACGATCCCCGCCGCAGCGATGCCGCTTGGCGGTCGCTCTTGCGTCTTTTGCGCGCGGTAGCCCGAAGCGCGATAGACCGCAGCAGGGTCGAGCGCACCCCCTGCCCGCGCCCGAGCCTCGGCCAGCAGGGGCGAGACATCGGTACGAAAGGCGGCTTTCAGCGCGCCGTGGGCGGCAAGCACGTCGTTGTCGTGTTGCGCTTGCGCCAGGCCTGCGCGGTCCACGATCATCGCCTGCGCCGCCGCCCGCGCGATTTCCACGGCCGATCCGATCAGGCTTTCCACCGGGTCGGTGACGTTGTGCGACTGGTCGATCATGTGGGCGGGGGCGACGCCCTTCACCTCCTCCAACTCGTTGAATACCAGAAACAGCCGGAACGGATCGACCGAACCCGCATCCAGATCGTCGTCGCCGTATTTGGAATCGTTGAAGTGGAAGCCACCCAGCTTGCCCGCCCGAGCCAGCCGCGCCACGATCTGTTCGATGTTGACGGTTGGCGCATGATGGCCAAGATCGACAAGGCAGAACGCCTTTGGCCCCAGTTCCTGTGCTGCCATCAGGCTGCTGCCCCAATCCGAAATCACTGTGGAATAGAACGCCGGTTCATAGATCTTGTGTTCCAGAAATACCCGGAACCCGTCGGGGGCCTCGGCGATGACCTGCCGCATCGCAGCGATATAGCGGTCAAACGCACCCGCAAGGCTGGTCTGCCCCGGGAAGTTCGCGCCGTCCGCGATCCAGACCGTCAGCGCGTCGGACCCCAACGCGCGCGCCATCTCGATGCAGCCGATATTGTGCGCCACGGCATCGGCCCTGACGGCGGCATCGGTGTGGGTCAGCGAGCCGAACTTGTAGCTGCGCGGCTGCCCCTTCTGATCCTGAAAGGTGTTGGAATTGACTGCATCGAACCCCAGCCCCAGTGCCGTCGCCGCCTGCCGCAACTCGGCCGGATCGTCCACGCGGTCCCACGGGAAATGCGGCGAGACTTGGGGCGTGATGCGCACCAGGCTCTGGATCGTTGCGCAATCGTCCAGCTTGTCGAACACGTGGCGCGGCTCGCCGGGGCCGGGAAACCGCGCAAATCGGGTGCCGCCGGTGCCCACGGCCCAGGTCGGCAGCGCCACTTCGAACGCCATCAGCCTTGCAATCACCGCCTCGGCATCAATCCGGCGCCGGGCTAGCTGGCGGATAAGCGCTGCGAGGTCGTCGTCATGCGCGTCTTGCGCCTTGGCGTTCTGATCGGCAATGAACTCGGCACTGATTCGAAAGGTCATGTCTGTCCCCTAGCGCGTGAAGGATTGCGCATTGCCCGCATCCACATTCAGGATGTTGCCGGTCGATTTCGCCGAAAGATCGCCGGCAAAGAACGCCACCCCCTCGGCAATGTCCTGCGGCAGCACGGACCGCTTGAGCAGCGACCGATCGCGGTAAAGCTTGTCGAGATCGTCTTCCTCCACGCCGTAAGCCGCCGCGCGCTGCGCCCGCCACTCGCCTTTCCAGATGGTCGATCCCTGCAGCACCGCATCTGGATTGACCACGTTGACCCGGATGCCCGCCGCAGCACCCTCCAGCGCCAGACAGCGCGCCAGATGGATTTCCGCCGCCTTGGCCGTGCAATAGGCCGAGGCGTTCGGCGAGGCCGCGAGCCCGTTCTTCGAGGCCACGAACACGATCGACCCCCCAGCCCCCTGCGCCTGCATCACCTTGTAACCCTCGCGCGCAACGAGGAAATAGCCGGTGGACAGGATCGCCATGTTGCGCTCCCACATCGCAAGCGTGGTGTCCTGTACCGGGGCGGACGAGGCGATGCCGGCGTTCGACACCACGATGTCAACCCCGCCGTAAGCCAGCGCCGTCTGGCGGTAGGCGTCGATCACGCTGGCCTCGTCCGTCACGTCCATCCCCACGGCGACCGCCGCATCGCGCCCGTAAACCTTGCGCAGCGCGGCCATGACAGCCTCCAGCGCCGCGGCGTTGATGTCACAGCCCACGACGACCGCACCGTCCGCCAACAGCCGAGCGCAGGTGGCGCTGCCGATCCCGCCCGCCGCCCCGGTGACCAGCGCCACCCGCCCGGCCAGCGGTTTGAGGCGCGGCATGCGCTGGAGCTTTGCTTCCTCAAGCAGCCAGTATTCGATGTCGAAGGCTTCCTGTTCCGGCAGACCCTGATAGGTGGAAACACCCGACGCGCCGCGCATGACGTTGATTGCGTTGGTGTAGAATTCCGCAGAAATCCGCGCTGTCGCCTTGTCGCGCGCGAAGGTCAGCATGCCGACCGACGGGATCAGACAGACCACGGCATTGGCATCCCGCATCGCGGGGCTGGTTGCGTGCTTGCATCGGTCGTAATAGGCTGCGTAACCGGCGCGGTAGCCGGCAAGGGCCGTGTCCAAACTGGCCCCGTCCGCATCGGCAGACAGAACCAGCGGCCTGATCTTGGTGCGCAGGAAATGGTCGGGGCAGGATGTGCCCAAGGGCGCCAGCGTTTCGAGCGCCTGAGAGTTGACGAACTCCAGCACCGCGGGCGCGTCCGAAAAATGCCCGACCTTCGGCGCGCCTTCGGCAATGCGCCCCCGGATCATCGGCATCAGGCGCGCGGCAGTGTCGGCCCGGGCCTGCTCCCCGAGAGCCACGAGCCTTTCGCCGCCGAAGGCAGGCTTGACTGCGTTCGCCGCCAGCCAATCTGCAGCGCGACGAATCATGTGCAGCGTCACCGCATAGCTTTCGCGCGCCGTCGCCCCCCAGGTGAACAACCCGTGCGCGCCCAGCACGACGCCCTTCAGCGCGGGATTTTCCGCCATCCGCCCCAGTTGCAGACCCAACTCGAAGCCGGGCCGCCGCCACGGCAGGAACCCGATCTCGCCGCCAAAAATCTCGTCCGTCAGCCGTTCCGCATCGGCACTGGCCGCAATCGCGATCACCGCATCGGGGTGGACGTGGTCGACATGGGCGTGCGGCACAAAGGCGTGCAGCGTGGTGTCGATCGACGGTGCGCGGGGGTTCAGGTTGTAGACGCAATGGCTGAGCAGCCCGACCATCGCATCTTCTTGCACCGGACCCGCGTAAAGCCCACGCAGCCCCTGAACCTTGTCCTGATAAAGCGTGGCGAACCCGCCCAGGTCCATCGACCCCAGATCCCCGCCGGAGCCCTTGACCCACAGCACGGTCACCGGATCGCCGGTCAAAGGGTCGGGCATCGTCACCTTGGCGGAGGTATTCCCACCGCCGAAGTTCGTGATCGCAAGGTCAGCACCCAGCAGGTTGGAGCGGTACAGCAGCCGCCCCGGCTCATCCAGACCCGCAGCGACGGCGTCATCCCATCGGTCGGACAGGGGCGGGATCGGATCGGGCATCGGGAACTCCTGCAGATGTCAAAAGTGACGGTAGGGCCGCCGGGGTAGCGTCGTCAATCCTTGGCGTCTGCGATGCAAAATGGAGCAATGCGTTTGAAAATGAAGCTTTGTTTTCTGCATGCCATCCCCTAGCATTGGAGTCGGGCAGCTTGGGAGGTAACGCAGGCCGCCACATCTCTGGGAGGAGAGCTGACCCATGAAAACACTTTTGACGCCGACGCGCCGTGTCATCCTGATGGCCGGGGCCGCGACCCTTGCGACCCCGTTCCTGTCCCGCCGTGCCTTTGCCGCGGACAAGCGCATCGCCATGGTGGTGAAGAACCTTGGCAACAGCTATTTCGACGCCTGTGCCAACGGCGCCAACGAAGCCGCCGCCGAACTTGGCGGGATCGAGATCATCTATACCGCGCCCACCAAGGCGACCCCCGAGGATCAGATCGCCATCATCGACGCGCTGATTGCACAGCGCGTCGATGGGATCATCGTTTCGGCCAATGACGCCAACGCGCTGGTTCCGGTGGGCAAGAAGGCCGCCGAGCGGGGCATCAAGATGATGTCGTTCGACAGCGCCATCGCCCCCGAGGGCCGGCTGGTGCATCTTTCCGCCTCGTCCACCCCGTTCATCGGGGCCAAGCAGGTGCAGATGATCGGCAAGACTTTGAACTATGAAGGCGAGGTTGCCATCCTTTCGGCGGCTTCCACGATGACGAACCAGAACTCCTGGATCGACGCGATGAAAGAGGAATGGAAGGACCCGAAATACGCGAACATGCCGCTGGTCGCGACCGTTTACGGCGACGATCAGGACGACAAGAGTTACCGCGAGATGCAGAGCCTGGTGAAGGCGCACCCGAACCTGAAAGGCGTGATTTCGCCCACCACCATCGGCATCCGCGCCGGGGCCAAGGCGATCATGGACGACGGTCTGGTGGGCAAGGTGTTCATCACGGGTCTGGGCCTGCCGTCCGAAATGCAGGCGGCGGTCGAAGCCGGGGCCTGCGACAGCTTTGCGATCTGGAACCCGGTCGAATACGGCTATTCCGCGACCATGATCATGGGGGCGATTCTGGGCGGCGCGGGCACTGCCGAAGGCGACACGCTGTCGATGGGCAAAAAGGGCGAAACCACCATAGGCGCCGGGGGCGAGGCCGTGATGGGCGAACCCTTCGAATTCAACAAGTCCAACGTCGCCGAATTTGCCAAGATATTCTGAGCCGATCGCGGCGGGCCCTGACCGGCCCGCCGCGAGTTTGCCCGCATGACCCCCGCGCTTTCGATCCGAAATGTCACCAAGCGCTTTCCCGGCGTGACGGCTCTGGATTGTGTGTCGTTTGATCTGCTGCCCGGCACGGTGACCGCCCTTGTCGGCGAGAACGGTGCGGGGAAATCGACCATCGTGAAGATCCTGACGGGCATCTATACCCCGGACGACGGCCAGGTGCTGGTCGAAGATGCGCCCGCGCGTTTTGCCTCGCCCAAGGATGCCTGGGGCGCGGGGATTGCCGCGATCCATCAGGAAACCGTGATGTTCGACGAGCTTTCCGTCGCGGAAAACGTGTTCATGGGGCATATGCCGGGTGGCCGCCTGATAGACCGCGCAGCGATGGTCGCGCGGACCGAAGCGCTGTTGACCCGCATCGACGCGGATTTTGGTGCTTCGGTGCTGCTGAAAAACCTTTCCGTCGCACAAAAGCACATGGTCGAGGTGGCGCGCGCACTGTCCCACAAGGCGCGCGTCGTGATCATGGACGAACCCACCGCCGCCCTGTCGCGGCACGAGATTGGCGAGTTGTTCACCCTCGTGGCACGCCTGCGCGCCGAAGGCCGCGCGATATTGTTCATCAGCCACAAGTTCGACGAGATCTTCCGGATTTCCGACCGCTGGGTGTGCCTGCGCGACGGCAAGCTGGCCGGTCAGGGGTTGACGGCAGAGGTGACCGAACCGGAGCTGGTCCGCCTGATGGTGGGCCGCCCGGTGGATCAGGTGTTTCCAAAACGCCAGATTTCGCTGGGCGAGGTGGTGTTGGAGGTTGACGGGCTCTCCAACGCCACAGAATTCGCCGACCTGAGTTTCGATTTGCGGCGCGGCGAGATCCTCGGGTTCTACGGCCTTGTCGGCGCGGGTCGGTCCGAGGCGATGCAGTGCCTTTTCGGCCTGACCCGCCCGACGCGCGGGACCGTCCGGCGGGACGGCCGGCCGCTGACGATCCGCAAGCCCGCCGACGCGATTGCGGCGGGCTTCGCCTATGTCCCCGAGGACCGTCAGCATCAGGGTGCGGCCCTGTCACTGGGCATCCGCGAAAATACCACACTCGCCTCGCTGGCGGCGCATGTGAAGGGATGGTTCCTGTCAGCCGGATCGGAACGGCGCGAAACGCGCATGCTGGGCGAACGGCTGGACGTGCGCGCGGCAACCTGGGAAACGGCGGTAGGCAACCTTTCGGGCGGCAACCAGCAAAAGGTGGTGATCGCCAAATGGCTGGCGACCAGGCCGCGGGTGGTCATTCTGGACGAACCGACCAAGGGCATCGACGTGGGCTCCAAGGCCGCGGTTCATGATTTCATCGGCGAGTTGGCCGAAGAGGGGCTGGCGGTGATCCTGGTGACTTCCGAACTGCCCGAGGCGATGGGATTGGCAGACCGGCTGCTGGTGATGCACGAGGGCCGCATCGTGGCGCGCTTCACCAGGGGCGACTGGAGCGCGGAGGCCATTGTTGCCGCCGCCACCGGCGCGGGGGACAAGGCCGCATGACATGGGTCCTGCGGCACCGCGAAATGGCGCTGGCGCTGCTGATTGCCGCAATGGTGGTGGCGGTGGCGACCTATGCCCCGGCCTTTGCCGCACCGGCAAGCCTGCTAGGTGTGCTCAACGACACGGCCTTTCTGTTCATGCTGGCGGTGGGCCAGACGATGGTGCTGCTGACGCGCGGGATCGACCTGTCGGTTGCGGCCAATCTGGCGCTGACGGGGATGCTGGTGGCGCTGGTGGGCCAGTACGGGCCGGATTTGCCGGGACCTGTGTATCTGGTGCTGGCGGCCGTGATCGGCGCAGGTCTGGGGCTGGTGATCGGCGGATTGATCGGCGGGCTTGGCATTCCGCCCATCGTGGTGTCGCTGGGGGCGTTGGCGATCTATCGCGGGTTGATCGTGGTCATCGGCGGGGGCGATCAGGTGAACGCCTCCGAAATGGGTGCAGGGTTTCAGGCGTTTCCAAAGGTGGCGCTGTTCGGCCTGACCTCTCCGGTCTGGATCGCCGTTGCCATAGCGCTTGCCGCACAGGTGTTCCTGACCCGCAGCCGTACGGGACGTTCTTTGTATGCAGTTGGCGGCAACCCCGTCGCTGCACGCTATTGCGGTGTCAGCGTGGAGCGGATTGAGGTGCTGGTCTATGTCCTGTCCGGCGCGATTGCCGGGATTTGCGGCTATCTCTGGGTGGCCCGCTATGGCGTCGCCTACAGCGAGATCGCCCTGGGGTACGAGTTGACCGTGATCGCCGCCTGCGTGATCGGTGGCGTGTCGATCGGCGGCGGGGTGGGCACGGTGCCGGGCGCGCTGCTGGGGGCGCTGTTTCTGGGCGTGGTGGTGAATGCGCTGCCCACCATGCAGGTCTCGCCCTTCTGGCAGATGGCGGTTGCGGGTGCCGTGATCCTTGGCGCGGTCGTCCTGAACGCCCGGGCCGAGGCGCAGTCGGGCAAGCTGATCCTGCCCGAGGCGCGGCGCACATGAGCACGATCCCCGACCGACCGCCGTTCCGACTGTCGCAGCTTTTGCTGACATGGGAGGTGATCCTGTGCGGCCTGCTGGTTGCCGTGTTCGTGCTGAACGCCCTGGCGACGCCGTGGTTTCTGGATGTCTACAATCTGGCGGACGCGACCTACAACTTTTCGGAAAAGGCGATCATCGCACTGCCCATGGCGCTCTTGATCCTGACCCGCGAGATTGATCTTTCGGTGGGGGCCATGGCGGCGCTGGCGGCGCTGGCTGTGGGAATGGCAGCGGCGGCAGGACTGCCCGTGCCGGTTCTGGTGCTGGTCGGCCTGGCAACGGGGCTGGCCTGCGGGATGTTCAACGGCCTGCTGGTGACGCAGATCGGGGTGCCCTCGATCGTCATCACCATCGGGACGATGTCGCTGTTTCGGGGGGTGGCGCAGGTGACGCTGGGGGATCAGGCGCTGACCAGTTTTCCGCCCGGCTTCACCACGCTGGGACAAAGCTATCTGGTGAAATGGCCACCGCTGCCGTTGTCGTTCGTGCTGTTCCTGGCGCTGGCCGTCGCGTTCACGCTTTTCCTGCACCGCACCGCCGCAGGACGCCGCCTGTTCGCCATCGGCGCCAACCCCACCGCAGCACTGTTTTCCGGGATCGACGTGGCACGGATGCGCTTCTGGTTGTTCGCAGCGTCGGGCCTTGCATCCGGCCTTGCCGGCACGCTGCTGGCCGCACGTTTCGGCGTGGTGCGCCCGAATGCGGCCCTCGGGTGGGAACTTGACGTGATCACCATGGTGATTTTCGGCGGCGTCGCCATCGCCGGCGGGGCGGGCAGCATCCCGGGCGTCGTCCTTTCCGTGTTCGTCCTGGGCTTTGCGACCTTCGGCCTTGCCCTTCTGAACGTGTCGGGGATCGTCATCACCGTGCTGCTGGGCCTTTTGCTGATCGTCTCGATCGCAGCACCTCTGGTGATCCGCCGGCTGGCAGGGGTGCGGGGATGAGCGGGAAGATCGCCTTTCGGATGCAACTGCTTCCCGGCAGGGCCGAAGAGTACAAGCGCCGACATGACGCGATCTGGCAAGAACTGGTCGCGCTTTTGCAAGGTGCCGGCATCCGCGACTATTCGATCCATCTGGACGACGTCAGCGGCATGCTGTTTGCCGTCCTTTGGCGTGCAGACGATCACCGGATGGACGCGCTGCCCGCCAACCCGGTCATGCAACGCTGGTGGGCGCATATGGCCGATCTGATGCAGGTGAACGAGGACGGATCACCGGTCGTCGTCGCGCTGCCGACCGTCTTTCACCTGCCATGACGCCGCGCCACATCGCTGTTCTCGACGTCGGCAAGACCAATGTCAAACTGGTACTCGTCGAGACCGCCACCTTGAGCGAAGTGCAGGTGCTCACTCGTCCCAACACGGTCCTGCCCGGTCCGCCCTATCCGCACTACGACATCGAAGGCATCTGGAAATTTCTGCTGGACGGCCTTGGCCGGTTTCAGGCCCGGACAGGGGTCGATGCCGTCACCTGTTCGGCACATGGCGCCTGCGGCGTTCTGCTGGCGCAGGACGGCACCCTTGCTGCCCCGGTGATCGACTATGAACATGATGGTCCTGATGCGCTGAAGGCTGAATACGACCGGTTGCGGCCCGGGTTCGGCGTCACGGGATCGCCGCGCCTGCCATGCGGGCTGAACGTGGGGGCGCAGATTCACTGGCAATTCGCCCGCGATCCCGGCCTTTCCTCGCGCGTCACGCGGTTCGTGACCTACCCGCAGTACTGGACGGGCCGTCTCAGCGGTGTCTGGACGACCGAGGTGTCGTCCCTCGGGGCGCATACGGATCTGTGGAATGTGCGGGAACGCAGGTTTTCCACGTTGGTCGACCAGCTTGGCCTTGCGGCGCGGATGGCGCCCCTTTTGCCCGCCGAGACCGTCCTGGGGCCGATCCTGCCTGCGATTGCTGCGGCAACGGGCCTCTCCCCTCGAACACCCGTCATCAGCGGCCTGCATGATTCCAACGCGTCGCTCTATCCGCATCTTCTGAACCGGCCCGCCCCCTTTACCGTCATTTCCACGGGCACCTGGATGATCGCCATGGCCATCGGCAGCCGGGCAAGGCTGGATCCTGCGCGCGACACGCTGATGAATGTCAGCGTGCAAGGCGATCCCGTGCCCTCCGCCCGCTTCATGGGGGGGCGTGAGTTCGAGATGATCTGCGGCCCCATCCCCGCCGAACCGACCGAAGCGGACATCGCGGCTGTGCTTGCGCACCGGGTGATGTGTTTCCCGTCATTCGAGGCGACTTCCGGACCGTTTCCGGGGTGCGCCCCGCGGTGGACCCAACCGCGCGACACCCTGGCACCCGGAGCCGTGACAGCGGCGGCTTCGTTCTACCTCGCACTGATGACCGCCACCTGTCTGTCCTTGATCGAAGCTGCCGGGCCGTTGCTTGTCGAAGGCCCATTCGCGCGGAATTCACAGTTTCTGGACATGCTGACTGTCGCGTCCGGATTGACACCCCTGCGCCCTGCCGGGGCGACCGGGACGGCGATCGGCGCGGCGCTTCTGGCCGGTCTGCGCCCGCCCGCGCCACGGTCAGAGACAAGGTCTGCGCCTGCAATGTGCGACAGCCTGAGCGCGTATGCGCGGATCTGGCGGCAAACTGCGTCGGTCTGACCCTGGGTCGGTTCCGGGATTGAGGGTCGACCGCGCGGTGCCCGTCAGTGTTGCCACCTCGCCATGCACAAACGTCGCCACAGCGGCCGGGCCGGTTGCCTCGCAGCCGCAAAGCCGGCGCTGGCCCTTCACCGGGCCAATTTCATCGCGCCCGGTGCGATTTGACACGGACAACCCAAACACAGATCAGCAGAAAACGCTGGTGAACGGCTATGGTAGGGGTTGCGAACGGGTTTCGGCTGTCTCTGGATGATCCTGATCGTGGTTCCGGTCGGCTTGCCCATTTCACCGCTGCTCGGATACCCGCGCGAACAGACCGAAGGGAGCGCGAATGACCCAAACGTTCAACCGCCTGAATGCGGACGCCGAGTTCGACGCGGTTGACAGCCGCACCCGTCCGGCGCGCGCCGTGCGTCGATCTGGTGTCCTGAACAAGATCGACCTGCGGGCCAGACGGAAAATGACGCTGGATGTCGAGATGCCGCCCAGCCGCATTCTGCGGGCCGGCACCCCGAAGCTGGCGTATCCGGCCATCGAGCGGGAGACGCGCGGGGAGGCCAGACGGTTCTGCACCGTGACCTTGCGCGCGGCAGCGGGCGGGGTCAGCGGCATCGACCCGGACGCCGCGATGCCGGTGCTCGGCAATCGTGCCCTGCGTGCAGTCGCAGGTCAGGTGCGCCATTTGCAGGGCCAAGCCATTGCCTGGCGCTGACCTGCCTGTTCAGACAGTCTGCCGTTGACCTTCCGACGCCGGAAGGACGCAGCCTGACAGTGAACGTCGGTTCCCCGTGCTGTTGCGGAGTCCGCCCACCCCATAGGAGCCAAGCCATGCCCCCGCTCGATCCGCAGACAGACCAGGACCGGAACGACGACGAAACCCCGCATCCGGCGCCGACCTCGGCCGGGCGAACGGCCATCGATCCGGTCTGCGGCATGACAGTGACGCTGAAACCCGAGACACGAACCGAGCACTTCGGAGACGCCGATTTCCACTTCTGCTCGGGAAAATGCCAGACGAAGTTCAAGGCTGATCCGTGGTTCTATACCACCGGCAACGCCGGCCGGCGCGGCAAGGCCATGGTCGCAGGGACCGAATACACCTGCCCGATGCACCCCCAGATCGTTCGTGATGTGCCGGGGGCCTGCCCGATCTGCGGCATGGCGCTGGAGCCGGTGCTGCCAACGGACGAACCCAGCCACGAGCTGACGGATTTTACCCGACGGATGTGGATTTCGGCGGCGGCGGCGGTGCCGCTGATCGTGCTGACGATGGGACCGATGGTTGGCCTGCCGGTGCGCGACTGGATCGGGCATCAGGTGGCCAGCTATCTGGAATTCGCGCTGGCGACGCCGGTCGTGCTGTGGGCCGCGCAGCCGTTTTTCAGCCGGGGGTGGGCGTCGCTGGTCAATCGCTCGCCCAACATGTGGACGCTGATCTCGCTCGGCGTTGCGGCGGCCTATCTTTATTCCATTGTGGCGACCTTCCTGCCCGGCGTCTTCCCCGAGGTCTACCGCATGGACCATGGCGTGGGCACCTATTTCGAGGCAGCCGTGGTCATCGTGGCGTTGGTGTTTTTCGGTCAGGTGCTGGAGCTGAAGGCGCGGGAACGCACCGGCGATGCGATACGGGCGCTGCTGGATCTGGCCCCCAAGACTGCGCGGCGCATCCTGCCCGACGGCACCGAATACGACGCGCCGCTGGACAACATCATGGAAGGCGACCGGCTGCGGGTACGCCCCGGCGATGCGGTGCCGGTCGATGGCACGGTGATCGAGGGGCATTCCTACTTGGATGAAAGCATGCTGACCGGCGAGTCGATGCCGGTGGAAAAGGGGCCGGGCGATGCGGTGACCGGGGCCACGATCAACAAGAACGGCTCACTGGTGATCGAAGCGGGAAAGGTCGGGGCCGATACGGTGCTGGCGCAGATCGTCGCGATGGTGTCGGGTGCGCGCCGATCCCGCGCGCCGATCCAGGGGCTGGCCGACCGGGTGTCGGCGGTGTTTGTGCCGACCGTGGTCGGGGTGGCAATCCTTGCGTTTGCCGCCTGGATGATCTTTGGCCCCGAACCCGCGCTGGTCTTTGCCATCGCTTCGGCTGTCTCGGTGCTGATCATCGCCTGCCCCTGCGCGCTTGGCCTCGCCACCCCGATCTCGATCACTACGGCGGCGGGGCGCGGGGCGCAGGCGGGCGTGCTGATCAAGGATGCCGAGGCGCTGGAGCGGATGGCGGGCGTCGATACGCTGATCGTAGACAAGACCGGCACCCTGACCATGGGCAAGCCGAAGCTGACCGATACCATAGCCCTCGGGGCGGTGACCGAGGCCGACCTTTTGTCGCTGGCCGCCGCCCTTGAACGCGGCTCGGAACATCCTCTGGCCGAAGCCATCGTTGAAGGGGCCGAAGCCGCAGCAGTGGCGCGGCAGGACGCGGCAGAGTTCGAGGCCATCACCGGCAAGGGCGTGCGCGGGACTGTCGGCGGACGTGCCGTCGCCCTAGGCAACACCGCGATGATGCAGGAGATGGGTCTGGATGCGACGGAGGCAGAGGCAAAGGCCGATGCCCTGCGGACCGAGGGCAAGACGGCGATGTTCATAGCCGTCGATGGCGCGCTTGCGGGGATCGTGGCAGTCGCAGATCCGATCAAGGGTTCTACCCGGCAAGCGATCCGCGAACTGCACGCCCAGGGGCTGCGGGTGATCATGGCGACCGGCGACAACGAGCGCACGGCGCAGGCGGTGGCGGCCAGCCTCGGGATCGACGAGGTGCGCGCGGGCGTGCTGCCCGAGGCCAAGAAGACCCTGATCGACCAGTTGCGCAAAGACGGCCACAAGATCGCGATGGCCGGCGACGGGGTGAATGACGCACCCGCGCTGGCGGCGGCGGATGTCGGAATTGCCATGGGAACCGGGGCAGACGTCGCCATGGAAAGCGCGGGGATCACGCTGCTGGGCGGCGATCTCATGGGCATCGTGCGGGCGCGCAAGCTGGCCCGCGCGACCTTGCGCAACATAAAGCAGAATCTGTTTTTCGCCTTTGCCTACAACTCGCTTGGCGTGCCCATCGCGGCCGGGTTGCTTTATCCCTTCACCGGGCTTTTGCTGTCACCGATGATCGCAGCCGCGGCGATGAGCCTGTCGTCGGTCTCGGTCATCAGCAACGCCTTGCGGCTGCGGCGGATCGATCTGTGAATCGGCATCAAGGTGGCCGGAAGCAGGGATGGCCGGAAAGGCGACTGCAGGACGGTGCCGCTGGCCATTCCTTTCCGGACTGCCGCATCGCGCTGTTCGGCCGGCTCGGACGCAGCCCTGCTGTTCGTGACCTGTCATCGCCCGCGACGCGGGCGTGTGATCCGGCCTGATCTTCAGGCAGCAGGACGGTTGGGAACCGCAGCATCATCGGGAGCAAGCGCCGCCCAGGCATCCCACTGCGACAAGAACACCCGGCCCGTCAGGTGATCCGGCAGGTGCGACCGTTTCAGGCGGTCCATCACCGGGCCCTTCACTTCGCTGAAATGCAGGGTCACGCCGCTGTCGCGCAGGCGTTCGTTCAGCGCCTCCAGGCTTTCCAGCGCAGACAGGTCCACCTCGTTCACCGCCGAAAACATCAAGATCACGTGCCGGACTTCCTTGTCGTCGGCCAGACGGCGCAGCAGGTGGTTTTCCAGAAAGCGCGCATTGGCGAACCAGAGGCTTTCGTCGATCCTCAGGGTCAGGATGGCGGGGTCGGTCTGCACGTCATGGCGCAGGATGTTGCGGAAATGCTGGGTGCCGGGGACCAGCCCGACCTCGGCAATATGCGGGCGCGACGACCGCCACAGGTGCAGCAGGATCGACAGGGCCACCCCCGCCATCACCCCCGCCTCGACCCCCATTCCCAGCGTCAGCAGGATGGTCACGGCCACGGCGGCGAAATCGGCGCTGGAATAGGCCCAGGCAGTGCGCAGGATCGTGAAATCCACCAGGCTGAGAACGGCGACGATGATCGTGGCGGCCAGTGTGGCCGTGGGCAG
>Ga0105047_10000494_pt1 | contig 67363 bp, 57 predicted proteins | sample MAT04_FD_78384 | JGI IMG/M metagenome (GOLD analysis project Ga0105047, IMG submission 78384) | Freshwater microbial communities from Lake Fryxell liftoff mats and glacier meltwater in Antarctica - MAT-04 (megahit assembly) | ecosystem: Environmental > Aquatic > Freshwater > Ice > Liftoff... | reverse complement strand
ATTTGCGCGCAATCGCCCAACGAGGCGTGCGATCGTTGCGAACTCCAAGTTCCTGTTGCACCGCAACGTCGTTCACTTTCACAACCCCGCCGTCAATCGCAAATCCCAACTGGGCGCGCGTCTCGTGCTCGACGGTGTGCGCCCATTTCTCCACTTCGGCCATGGTCGGACACCGTTCGCGATTTGGCGCAACGGGAATGCCCCACGCTTCGAGTGTCTTCAGCAATTCCCACTGCGACGCGACCGGCGAATCGCCGTTCGGAAGCACTGCCTGATACCCAAAAAAGCTGAGCGGGCGCGACGCGGTCATGGCCGGATCAAGTTGCCGAAGCGAACCAGCCGCCGCGTTGCGCGGATTGACAAACACCGGTTTACCCGCTGCAATCTGCGCGTCGTTCATTTTCTCGAATCCGTCAAACGGCAGATACACTTCGCCGCGAATTTCCATTCTCGGCGGATGACTCGTGCCAAACAAACGCAACGGAATCCCCTTCATTGTGCGAACGTTTGCGGTCACGTTTTCGCCTTGCGTGCCGTCCCCGCGTGTTGCGGCGGTGGTCAGTACGCCCTCTTCGTACGTCAGCGCCACGGCCGCGCCGTCAATCTTGAGTTCGACCGTGTAGCCGCTCTTGTGAACGGCGTCGCCAACAATGCGTGCGATGGACGTCTCAAACGCCTGCAACTCCCCGTCGTTCATCGCGTTGTCCAGCGACATCATGCGCACAAGGTGTTGGTGCGGCTCGAACGCGGTTTGTAACGGTGCTCCCACGCGTTGCGTTGGCGAATCCGGAGTTACCAGTGCCGGATATTCCGCCTCCAATTTCTCGAGCTCGCGATACAGAGTGTCATACTCGGCGTCCGACATTTTTGGCGCGTCAAGCACGTAGTAGTCGTGCAGGGCGTGCGAAAGCCGTTCGCGCAGTTCCGCGGCGCGCGTGCGGGCGTTTGGCGGCGGATTGTCAGCGTTGGAGGCGTTCATGGGGCGGACCCGGTGATGCGAGGCACAGGTTTGAGAGCGACGGAAAAGTGGAATTCAGGAACCCGAACACGCCCGATCGGTAAGAGAACATGGATTACGCTGCAAACTATAGTTCAGACAGGCATTTTCGCACCGTTAGGCGCGCCAGTGGCGCAGGAGGCTTCGATGTGGGATTCAATGGGCAGACGTTCGGACGAGGGTGAGGGCATTCGCATGCTGGGTATCGGACTGCTCGTGGGCGCGGTGGTGGGCGCGACCGCGGCCCTCCTGATGGCACCCGCCACTGGCGTCGACACTCGGCGCGTCCTTCGCCGCAACGCTCGCCGCCTGGCCAAGCAGGGTTCGGGGGTTATCGAAGACACCTGGAGCGATGCCGAGCGCGCCGCCCGCATGGGCATGAAACGCGCGCGCAAGCAGGCTGCTCTGGCTCGGTCAGCCGCACGAGACGTTGCCCGTGATGTTCGCGACGTTGCTGATGCCGGGCGTCGCCGTCTCGGTCTCGACTGATCGAAAGTAGCGATTGAGCGCTGACCGAAAGGTTCAGCGCTCAGTCTTTGCTACTTCAGTGACTTCAGTTCTGCCGCTGCATCTTTCTGATACAGGCCATCATTGGCATCCTTTAAGGCTGCCTTGATGGCCATTTCATATTGAACCTTCGCGTCGCCCTTGCGATCCATGTCGCGGTACACGCGCGCCAAATCGAGATGGTGCACCGCACGCGTCGGGTCGTTCGCCACCGATGCTTCCATGTACCTGGCGGCCGACGCCCAGCTGGCCTCGCCGAAAATCGCACCACCCATCACGGTTTTCGCGACCATGCGCACGATGCTGTTCAGTCGCATGATTTCCGCATTCCATACGCCCATCACATGCAACGCACCCGCATGTTTGGGATCGGTCGCGAGCGCTTTCAGCGCGGCCATGCGCACGTCTTTCGCGTATTTCACACGGTCGCGTGAACCAAGCGTGAGCGCCGTCCGACCGAGGCCACGCGCCAAGGCGAAATTCGATTCCGCACCGGTCGAATCAACCGCAACAGCCTGGCGCGCGAGCGTTGTGGCCTTCGCATAAAACGCTTCACGCTTCTTCTCGTCGGCCTCCGCTTCACCAAGATCAATCGCCGAACCGGAAGCTTTCCACAGTGCGTCATAGTTTTTGGGCGACAACGTGAGCGCCGCTTCGTAGTGCGCCAGTGCCTGCGTCGCATCGCGCGCGAGGGTGGCCTTGTCGCCCATCGCAATTTGCTCCGGCGCCGTCTGCGTTTGAACGGCCGGTGCAGTGACTTGTGCCCTCATCGCAACGGGCCACCAAAGAGCCGACGCAACCAATATTGCTGTGCCCAGCAAGAGTGCGCGGCGTGGCGATGCCGCCCGCAAGGCGGTAAGCTGCTGAACGTTGTTTCGACGCGGATCAATTTGCACAGTGGTATCCCAGGAAAGTTGCCATGCTTGCTCGTACACTCATCGAACGAAAACGCAATGGACTTCGCATTGCGTCGGGCGAATGGAATCAACTCATGCGCCGCTATGGTGCCGGTGAGATTCCGGACTATCAGATGTCGGCGCTGGCCATGGCAATCTACTTCAACGGCCTTGACCGCCAGGAACTCGTCGCGTTTACCAACGCGATGTTGCACAGTGGTTCGACGCTGGACCTGACGCACCTTCGTACACCGCGCATCGACAAACACTCTACCGGCGGTGTTGGTGATAAAGTGTCGATTGTGCTCGCTCCACTTGTTGCCTCGTGTGGCGTCGCGGTTCCCATGATGTCGGGGCGCGGCCTCGGTCACACCGGTGGTACGCTGGACAAACTCGAATCCATTCCCGGATTCCGAACCAACCTCTCGCTGGCCGAAGCAGCGCACCTCGTCGAAACTATCGGCTGCGCATTATTGGGGCAAACTCCCGAAATCGCGCCGGCCGATCGCCGTCTTTACGCACTGCGTGATGCCACGGCCACGGTGGAAAGTATTCCGCTTATTGCCGCGAGTATCATGTCCAAGAAGTTGGCCGAGAGTCTCACGGGTCTCGTGTTGGACGTGAAGCGCGGATCAGGCGCGTTTCTCCCTGAACTCGATCGGGGGCTGACCCTCGCGCGCACCATGATCGACCTCGGCGTTGATCACGGTTGTCCTGTGGTTGCACTCATCACCGCCATGGACCGGCCGCTTGGACACGCCTGCGGGAACGCGCTCGAGATCGAGGAATCGATAATGGCGCTTCGCGGGGAGGGGCCGCCCGATCTCATGGCGGTGACGTACGCCTTGGGCGCAGAGATGTTGTTAATGGGCGGTGTGGTGCGTGATCGCGAGGAAGCTCGGCGCAAAATGGAAGTGGCAATTTCATCGGGACGCGCTGCCGAGAAATTCCAGCAGATCATTGAAGCGCAGGGTGGGAATCCCGCGATTGTCGATGATCCGGCGCTGCTGCCTGAAGCGCATGACCTGGAAATATTTGCTGCCCCGCGTGCCGGCGTCGTCGCCCGGGTCGAACCGCGCCGCATTGGCGTAGGCATCATTGAGTTGGGTGGCGGCCGCACCAAAGTCGAAGACACGGTCGATCCTTCGGTGGGCTTCGTGATTACGGCGCGACCTGGCGATGTCGTGCGCGCGGGCGAGCCACTCGCAACGGTGTACGCGCGTGATGCCGCCGGACTGCAGCTGGGCATCCGTTGCTTGCAGGAAGCAATCACAGTGGCCGATGAGGCCGAGCCGCCGCTGCCGCTCATTTCGCACCGGGTCACTGAGGCCGGAGTGGAGGCCTACGAAGGCTGACGGCCCGGGGCCGATGCGCATGCACCCACTGCCCCATCACGTGAGGGACGTTTACTTTTTGACTCACCCTTTATCACCGCGCCTTGGCGCACCACGGACGAGATTAAGTAGATGCTCTCACCCGGCATGAATCGCTTTCTGAGCCTCGTCGCATTCGCGGCGGTCCCTCCCCTGCTCGGTGTGTATGGACTGTTGATGTACATCTCGACGCCAGCGCCCTGGGGCGGCATGGAGCCCACGATGTCGATGGTGTGTTACATCGCACTGACGATCATCTTCGGCGCCTTGAGCATCGTGGCCGTGAACTTTGGGCTGCAGTTGAGCCGTCAGGCCAAGGGCAATTACCTCACGCCGTAAGCATCAACACAAATAAAGAAAATCGGCGCGGTGCCTTTGGGCGCCGCGCCGACTTGTTGGTTGTGACCTGTGTGAAATCAGATGTCGAGATTGCTGACGAACTTTGCGTTGGCTTCGATGAACAGCCGACGGGGTTCGACTTCGTCACCCATCAACGTCTGAAACGTTTGATCGGCCAGAACGGCGTCTTCGAGCGTGACGCGTAGCATGGTACGCGTGTTCGGATCCATCGTGGTCTTCCACAACTGATCCGCGTTCATTTCACCAAGCCCTTTATAGCGTTGAATGTGAACCGTGGTGTTGCGTCCTTCGCCACCGAGGCGCAATTGGTACATGTCGCGTTCCTTATCGGTGTAGGCATAAAATTCTTCTTTGCCTTTTGACACGCGATACAGCGGCGGTTGCGCGATGTACATGTAGCCGGCGTCGATGAGTTCCGGCATCTGGCGATAGAAGAACGTGAGCAGCAGCGTGCGAATGTGCGCGCCGTCCACGTCGGCATCGGTCATGATGATGATCTTGTGATAACGCGCCTTCTCAAGATCGAATTCTTCCTTGATGCCCGTGCCAATGGCGGTGATGATCGTCCGAATTTCTTCGTTCGACAGCACTTTGTCGATACGCGCTTTTTCGACATTAATGATCTTGCCGCGAAGCGGTAGGATCGCCTGCTTGAAGCGGTCGCGACCTTGTTTGGCCGAACCACCGGCGGAGTCACCTTCGACGAGATACACTTCGCACTGTGCCGGATCGGTCAGCGTGCAGTCAGCGAGTTTACCCGGCAGGTTGCCGACATCCAGGGCCGATTTTTTGCGCGTAAGATCGCGAGCTTTGCGGGCCGCTTCACGCGCACGCGCTGCCGACATCGCCTTGTCGATGATGATGTTCGCGGTTTTCGGATGTTCGTCGAGATACTGCGTAAGCAGTTCGCTGACGACGCTGCGCACCGCGCCTTCAACTTCCGAGTTGCCCAGTTTGGTTTTTGTCTGTCCTTCAAACTGCGGTTCGCGCACTTTGACGGAAAGCACTGCGGTCAGGCCTTCGCGCACGTCATCGCCGGAAAGACGAATGTCTTTTTCCTTCTTGGCGAGCGTCGACTTTTCCTGAATGTATCTGTTGATGACCGAAGTCAGCGCACTCTTGAGCCCCGTGAGGTGCGTGCCACCTTCGTGGGTGTTGATATTGTTGACAAACGAGAACACCGTTTCGGAGTAGCTCTCGTTGTACTGCATCGCCAGTTCGATCGCGATATCATCACGGTCGGTGTCAATCGCGATGATGTCCTGGTGTAATCCTTTCTTGCTGGTGTTGAGGAATGCGACAAACTCGCGGAGACCGCCACGCGCCAGAAACTCCTCCTGCTTTTCCTGCTCAAGGCGTTCGTCCTTGAGCGTGATCTTGATGCCTTTGTTCAGAAACGACAGTTCGCGCAACCGTAGTGCGAGCGTGTCCCAGTCATAACGCAGCGTTTCGGTGAAAATTGTAGGGTCGGGTTTGAACCACACCTTGGTACCCGTTTCCTTCGCCGCCACGTTGCCGAGTTTTTTGATCTTTGTGTTGGTGATGCCGCGATTGAAATCCATGTAATGCAAACCGCCATCGCGCTTCACCCACACTTTCAACTGCTCGGACAGTGCGTTTACCACAGACACGCCGACGCCGTGCAAACCACCAGACACCTTGTAGGTATTCTTGTCGAACTTTCCGCCGGCATGCAGCAGCGTCATCGCCATTTCGAGACCCGGCATGTTTTCCTGCTTGTTGATGTCGACCGGAATACCGCGGCCGTCATCTTCAACGCTGATGGAGTCGTCCATATGTATGATGACGTCCACCGAAGTCGCGTGTCCGGCTAACGCTTCGTCGATTGAGTTGTCGACAACTTCGTACACGAGATGATGCAAGCCGCGTGACGACGTGGAACCGATGTACATGCCGGGACGAAGACGGACCGCTTCGAGACCTTTGAGCGCGGTAAGACTATCGGCGTCGTAACCGTTATTCGGTTGTTCGCTGCTATTGGCCATGTGCTGGGATGGGGATGCAATGCTTCACCAGAACCGGGCAGCCAGAGCCGGCCACGTCAGGCGTGGACGCGCCCCAAACAAACTCCGAACAAAGGTTTCTGGTGGGACCCTCAAATGTACCTGACAAACAACCGGAATGCAACTCTCGTGGTCATTCTTAAGTCGTTGTCAAATAAGCGTTTACGAATACTGTCCCGAGCGCCCGGTTACCGCCGCAAAGTCCAGCGCAAGCCGGAGACCCGCGGACGTGCCGAATCGGCGTTAATTCGCTTCAATAATTCCGGTTCAAGTAGCGAGAGTTCGGTCATCCAGCCGTGTGTTTTGACCGCCACCACAAGGGTGCCGTCCTGCTGCAGGAACAGAGCATCGGTGACGGTGGCAATCTGCGGGCCGACCAGCTTCGGCCAATCCTGAATCACGCCCGCTTGCGCGACGCGCTCGCTGAGCCCTGCCTGCTCCAGAAACGTCGCGAGGACATCGCCAAGCTTCTCGGGACGTTTGGCTCGGTCGTCTCGATTCATCGCTGCGGGCAGGTGGCAGGGCGGCACAGCTCCCACGAGCGCCTCGTACGCACAGCGGTTCGACGGGTGTTCACTGCAACACCCCGTCGACCATCGCCCGACGCTCAAGGCGCGTGAACGCTGCGGGGATGTCCTCATCCCGCGGCACTGCCAGGATCACCTGACCCACCCCGACTTCCTTAAGCAACGCGAGCATGCGCGCCGCGCGTTTGGCATCCAACTCGGCGAACGGATCGTCCAGTAATAGCAACGGTGGTTCATCCAGGGCTTCGCGCCGCGTTGCCAGTTCCAGCAGGCGTAGTGCGATTGCCGCCGTTCGTTGTTGCCCATTCGATCCGAACGTGCGCAGGTCGCGCGTTCCGAGCATCAGCTGCAAGTTGTCGCGATGCGGGCCAACCAGCGTGATGCCGCGACGGAGCTCGTTGGCGCGTTGTTGTTCGAACATTGCGGTGTACGTGCTGCGATACGCGCGCTGCAGTGCTGACGCGTTCTCGCGCGTGATGTCAGGCGTTGAGGGGTTATTGGCGACCGAAGCAACGCTCGGCAACTCGATGCCGTCGTAACGCATGCTCACGCGCAGGCGCTCGCCAATCGCTTCGCACAACCCTGAAAAACGCTCCGACTGTCTGTCACACCAGGTGCGCCGCAGCGCAACAAGTGTTGCACCGTGTTGTGCGAGCGTTGGTTCCCATATGGCGACGTGCGCATCATGCGCACCCCCTGGTCGAGCGCCTGCGCGTTGTGCGGTGCGTAGTGCGGCGTTGCGTTGGCGGAGTGCCGCGCGGTAATGCTGCAACGCCCGCAGGTAGCGCGCATCGGTCAGTGCAAGGGTGACGTCGAGAAAGTGCCGGCGTTCGGCAGGGCCGCCGGCAACCAGCGCCACATCCACCGGCGAAAAACACACCGACGGCAACGCCCCCAACGCGGTCGAAAGTTTGGGTTGTTCGACACCGTACACGACGGCTTTTTTGCGTTTGGTGGCGCGTTCGTATCCCACGCTGACGCTCTCGGACATCTGTGTTCCGATTAACTCGGCGCGCACGTGAAACGCTGGTGCGCCGAACCTGATAGCGTCAACATCGCGTGATCCGCGCACGGAGCGAAACAATCCGAGATACGAAATGGCTTCCAGCAAATTCGTTTTGCCGTGACCGTTTTCGCCCACGATGACCAATCCGGCTTCGGGAATTTCGACGTTCAGCGTTTCAAAATTGCGGAAGTCGCGCAGGACGAGTCGTCGAAGCATGCGCGTTTTTTTGGCGATGCTCAGCGGCCGTGAAACAGCGGTGGACGTTTATCGAGAAACGCTTGCATCCCTTCGCGTACGTCATCCGTGCTCGACAACATTCCAAACGCATCGGATTCGATGCGCAGCGCTTCTTCGAGCGAGACGTTTTGTCCGCGATCAAGGATTTCAATACATCCGGCCAACGCGAGCGGTGCGTTGGCAAGCATCGCCTTGAGCAGTGTGGTCACGGTTTCGATCAGTTGGGCGGCCGGTACTACTTGATCGACCAGGCCCAATCGAAACGCTTCGTTGGCGTCGATGATTTCACCGGTGAGCAACAGGCGGAGCGCGGCCCCACGACCAATCAGGCGCGGTAATCGCTGCGTGCCACCGTACCCGGGAACGATGCCAAGTTTCACTTCGGGCTGTCCGAGCTTCGCGAATTCCGACGCGATGCGCAGATGGCACGACATCGCCAGTTCACAACCGCCGCCGAGTGCGAATCCATTGATGGCGGCGATGGTGGGTTTCGGGCTCGTTTCAAATTTGCGGAACACGTCCTGACCGTTCCGTGAGCGTGCGGTCGCGGACATGGGTGCTTGTCCGTTGAGCTCGCTGATGTCGGCGCCCGCGACAAAGGCGCGTCCGGCGCCGGTGAGAATGACGGCGCCAACGTCGTCACGCGCCCGTGCTTCATCAATGGCTACGCCCAGTTCGCGGATGGTCGCGCTGTTGAGCGCATTCAGTTTGTCGGGGCGATTGACCGTGATCGTGGCGATGCGGTCGGAGACGGCGAACGTGAGGAATTCGTAGGACATGCGTGGTATTCAGATGAGGCGAAGGGTGGGACGCGAAATCTAGTGACGCGGGGGAGGCGAAGCCTGGCGTCGCTGCTCGCTCTCGCGGGTGAGGGTCTGGGGCCGCGATCCTTCTGACTGCAGTTCGAGACCAACGCCTCCGTGCCCTGGAGTCCGCAAGCTGGCAGCTGTCAGCTGTAAGGTTGGCCGCTGTGGGCTTTTGGTGGCAGTTTCTTTCCGGTTCTGCACCCATCCACGCCCGGCTCCCCTTGGCGGTACCCGCGCGCTACGTTGAGCGGGTGCTTCCCATCCCCGTCGTGGCCTGGAGTTTGAACGGACACAGCATCCGCATTCTGGATCAAACCGCCCTCCCCGAGCGCGAGATTTCGCGCGAACTGAACACTCTCGACGAAGTCCTCCACGCGATCCGCTCCCTGCAAGTGCGTGGTGCGCCCGCCATTGGTGTTGCAGCAGCGATGGGTTTGGTCGCGGCGTTGCATCACAGTGCCCAATCCAATGGAGCACTTGTACGCACACAACTTGCAGCGACGGCTGAACGATTGATTGCGGCGCGACCCACTGCGGTGAACCTTGCGTGGTCCGTGAATCGAATGCTCGCGGCGGTGTCTGACGTCACCGACGACGAGCTGTTGGTGGCGCTGCGGGCTGAAGCGCAACGCATTCATGATGAAGACGTCGCCATGTGCCGACGCATCGGCGAAGCGGGATTACCGCTCATCGCCGACGGCGCGCGCGTACTCACGCATTGCAACGCGGGAGCGCTGGCCACTGCGGGCATTGGAACCGCACTGGCGCCACTCTACTGCGCACACGAAATCGGCCGCACACTTCATGTGTACGCCGACGAAACACGCCCGCTTCGACAGGGCGCGCGCCTGACCGCGTGGGAACTCGCGCGTGTGGGGATTGAGGTCACGGTACTGCCCGATTCCGCCGCTGCGTCACTACTGCGCGACGGACGCATCGATCTTGTGATTGTCGGCGCGGATCGCATTGCAGCCAACGGCGATGTCGCGAACAAGATAGGCACTTATCCGCTGGCTCTGGCAGCGCGCGCACACAACGTGCCGTTTTACGTGGCGGCACCATGGAGCACCGTCGACGCGAGTACGCCAGACGGCACCGCAATTCCCATCGAACAACGCGCGGCCGTTGAACTCGCGCCGCTGCCATCGGGCGTTCGCACGTACAATCCCGCGTTCGACGTTACGCCCGCGGGTCTGATCACTGCGTACATCACGGATCGTGGTGTGATCACGGTTCCCACGCATTTTTCGGCGGATCCGCTCCGGCGTGGTTCACACACCTCGCTGGAAGCGAACCCGCAAGCCTCACTGCAAACGCGTTCAACCGCCGAGGCCATCGCGTGACAAACATCTGCGCGACGCACCAATCCACTGCGTCGACTCCACCACAGTTGCAAACACCGCCTGCCGCACCGACCGTCGCGTGAAACACATCCTCGCCATCGATCAGGGCACCACAGGCACCACCTGTCTCGTTGTCGCGGCCGACGGCAGCATTGTGGGGCGCAGCTATCGCGAAATCACCCAACACTATCCGCAACCGGGATGGGTCGAACACGATCCCCACGAAATCATTGAGCGCACATTTGTCGTGGCGCGCGAGGCTATTGTGAACGCGAGTGTAACTCCGGTGGCCGTAGGGATTACGAATCAGCGCGAAACGATTGTGTTGTGGGATCGCGCCACGGGCAAAGCGGTGCATCGCGCCATCGTGTGGCAGGACCGTCGCACGTCCGATCGCTGCGCGGAACTCGCCGGGCACTCGACAACTATTGCGAACAAAACCGGTCTCGTGACAGATCCGTATTTCTCAGCCACGAAACTGGAATGGCTATTGGCGCAGCCGGGAATCGCCGAGCGCGTCGCGCGTGGGGAACTCGCCGCTGGCACAATCGACTCATGGTTGATGTGGCATTTAACGGGTGGGCAAATACACGCGACCGATCCAACCAACGCATCACGCACGATGTTGTGGGACATTCATGAACGTGATTGGAGCGATGAACTGCTTGCGCTGTTCGGTGTGCCGAAATCGCTGTTGCCCGAGGTGCGTCGATCAAGCGGTTCCTTTGGAACGACCACTCCGGAATCAATCGGCGTTTCTATTCCAATTCTTGGAGTCGCTGGCGATCAACAAGCGGCGTTGTTTGGTCAGGGTGGCTGGCACGTTGGCGGCAGCAAGAACACCTATGGAACCGGCGCATTTCTCCTCGTGAACACGGGCAACACGCGTCCGGAGCTGGGCGACGGGCTGCTCTCCACCATCGCCTGCGATGCCACGGGCGGACCAGTTTATGCGCTCGAAGCCTCAATCTTCGTTGCGGGTGCAGCCGTTCAGTGGCTGCGCGATGGCATCAGGGTCATTGCGTCGGCCGATGAGGCGGAGGCGTTGGCTGCCGGACTCCCCAGCAACGAAGGCGTCTATTTTGTGCCGGCCCTGGTCGGCCTTGGAGCGCCCGACTGGGAACCCCGCGCGCGCGGTACGATCGTGGGCCTCACGCGCGGGACCACGCAAGCGCACCTTGCCCGGGCGGCGATTGAGGCGATGGCGTATTCGACGGCCGACGTGCTCGCGGGCATTCGCGAGAAGGGCAAAGTCCCACTTAACCTTCTGCGTGTGGACGGCGGCGCCACCAGAAACGATTGGTTGATGCAGTTCCAGGCGGACGTATTAGGTGTACCAGTTGAGCGACCCGATGCCATCGAGACTACGGCTCTTGGCGCGGCGGGCCTCGCTGGCATTGCCGCGGGCGTGTGGGCCAACGCCGACGAATTCATCACCGCTCGACGGTTCACTCGCTTCGAGCCGGGAGCGGGTCGTGAAACAGCTGTCCACGACTATAGCGGCTGGCGTCGCGCGGTTCGAGCCACGCTGAGCTGGGCTCGCGACCGCTGAAATAGACTCGACCGAATTCGAGGCGGTTCGCGCCCGAAGCCAGCGGAACGGCTCTGCCGCACGTTCATGATATGAGTATGTTGAAGGACGCGTGTTGCAAGGCATTTCACTTGGCACGGCACCCAGCAGACGGAGACTTGTGAAAGCTCGATCGAAATTCATTATCGGAGCGCTGATTGTTGGCTCCACGTCCGGATACCTCGCGATGACGTCCATCAAGGACACCGCGCAGTATTACCTGACGCCCACCGACCTCGCCGCCAAAGTCCAGAACGAACCACGCTTCATTGATAAAGGCGTGAAGGTTGGTGCATTGGTTGTGAAGGGGACGATAAATCGCGACCCCTCGGGCCGATCGCTTTCCTTCAAGATGACGGACGGCGGTCACACGTATCCCGTCAGTTACGTTGGCATCGCCCCTGACACGTTTACCGACGGCGTCGAAGTCGTGGTCGAAGGCAAACTCGACTCGCAGGGCACGTTTCACGCCACCACGTTGCTCGCGAAGTGTTCGTCGCGATACGAAAACGCTCCCGAAAAAACGATGCCGGGATACGACAACTACAAGAACACGCCAGGCTACAAGAACTCGCCAACCCGCGGCGCGTAGACATCACCACTCATGATACTGCTTGGTGAATTGTCGCTCTGGGTCGCGCTCCTGATGGCGGCCTGGACCACCATGGTTTCGTTCGCCGGTGGAGTGCAGGGCCGAATGGATCTTGTGCACAGCGGAAAGCGTTCGCTGTATGCCACGTTTGTTTTCACAGTCGTTGCGTCCGCGGGTTTGCTCACCGCGCTGTTCACGCACGATTTCTCCATCAAGTTTGTTGCGTCGTACACGAGCATCAACTTGCCCAAGATCTACACCTTCACTGCATTCTGGGCGGGGCAGGCGGGATCGCTGCTGTTCTGGGCGCTGGTACTCACGGCGTATTCCGCGGTCGCTGTTGCCAGCAGTTGGAAAAACAACAAGCCGCTAATGCCGTGGGTCATCGGCACACTTGGCGCGGTGTGTCTGTTTTTCTTGATGGCGTTGTGTTTTGGCGCGAATCCGTACGAACGCCTGGATTGGACGCCGGCCGATGGACGCGGCATGAATCCGCAATTGCAGAATCCGGCAATGGCGATTCACCCGCCGCTGCTGTATCTCGGACTTATTGCGGCCGCTGTTCCGTTTGCATTTGCCGTTGGCGCGCTCATTACGCGCAAGCTTGACACCGAATGGCTGGCGGCGGTCCGTCGGTGGGCCCTGTTGTCGTGGTTCTTCCTGACACTTGGTCTCGTGTTGGGCGGATGGTGGGCGTATGTCGAGTTGGGCTGGGGCGGTTATTGGGCGTGGGATGCGGTTGAAAACTCAGCCTTCCTTCCCTGGCTGACAGGCACCGCCTTCCTGCATTCGATCATGATCCAGGAAAAGCGCGGCATGCTTCGCAAGTGGAATGTCACGCTGGTGATGGCAACGTTTCTGCTCACGATCCTTGGCACGTTTATCACGCGAAGTGGCGTCATAAACAGCGTGCACGCGTTTTCTCAGTCACCGGTTGGTGACTGGTTCCTGGGCTTTCTCGTTTTGGCGACCGCCTTGTCCGTCTATCTCATCGCGACGCGCTTGAACGACCTGCAAGCGAACGTGGAACTCGAGAGTATGGTAAGCCGAGAGGCGGCGTTTTTGTACAACAATCTCGCGTTGGTGGGGATTTGTTTTGCGACGCTCTGGGGCACCCTCTATCCGATTCTCTCCGAGTGGTTGTTGGGTGGGAAGCAGGAAATCGGTCCGGAATTCTTTAACGCAGTGAACGGACCGCTCGGGCTGTTGTTGCTCATGCTGACGGGTGTTGGTCCGCTCATCGCCTGGCGCCGCGCGAGCACCGTTAATCTGAAGCGTCAGTTTACGTGGCCATTGACGGCCGGCGCCGTTGTTTTCGTCACGTTGTTCGCACTGGGCATGCGCGATCCGTACGCGTTGATGACCTACCTGCTGGCCGGGTTTGTCACCGGCACGATCGTGCAGGAATTCGTGAAGGGCATCGCGGCACGCCGTCGCATGTACGAGGAAAAGTTGGCACCGGCGGCCTTTCGTCTGGTGACGCGCAATCGTCGTCGCTACGGTGGCTACATCGTGCACTTCGGTGTCGTCGTGATGTTCTGCGCGTTCGGAGGTCTGATGTTTCGCAGCGATTTCCAGATGTTGCTCAAGACCGGCGATGCGCAAACGCACACGGATGCGTACGGCCACACGTGGACGTTCACGAGCCGCGGCATTTCGCAATTTGACTTCCTCAATCGCCAGGTCACGGCCGCCACCGTAGCCGCCACGCGAGACGGCAAGGACATGGGGCTGATGGTCAGTGAAAAGCGCATGCACGTGAACACGCAGGGGCAGCAGAATTTCGAAGCCAGTACCGAGGTGTACATCCTGTCATCACCCAAGCAGGACGTGTACATGGTGTTCACCGGTATGGCCGACAAGGATACGGCCGCCATCCACATCTTCTTCAACCCACTCGTGATGTGGGCGTGGGTTGGTGGCATTGTCATGGCCATCGGTGGGCTGATTGTGATGTGGCCTCAAGCAACGGCTCGTGCCCGCCAGGGCGGCTATGTTGCCGAACTTCCCTCAGCCGCCAGAGAAACGTTGGTCGGCGCAGGAGTCTGAAAGTTGAGCAGTCGTGGTTTGCCAAATGAAGGTGTCAGAGCGCAGCCAACACCCGTGAATCGTCGCGCGTTTTTGCAGCGCGCGCTGGTTGGCGCGGCTGCAGTTACTGTTGGTGGCGTCGCGTTGGGTGCGTGGTCGCGTGCGGCGAATGCGTCGCCGGTGGCGAGAGGCGCTGGGATGTCAGGGGCGATGGGCGCCATGGACATGACCGGGCACGACATGTCATCGATGGGCAGCGGCGCCCAGTTGCGCGACGCCAATATTATCGATGTCGACCAGGTGCAGGAATCGCGTCAGCCCGCGGTGACGGCGGGTGTGGTGAATATGGAGGGTGAGTTTTACAAGCGCGTGCAACTTCCGGCCAAACCAAACGCCAAGCCGTTGCTGGATGACAAGCAAGCCGACGCGCTCGAACGCCGCTTATCGTGCCCGTGCCCGTGCAATCTCGACGTGTTCACATGTCGGACCACCGATTTCGCGTGTGGCAATTCACCATTGGTACATCGTGACGTGCTGGCGTTGGTGGCGGGCGGTTACAGTGGTGACGAAATCATGAAGGCGATGATCGGCGTGTACGGCAACAACATCCTGATGGCGCCGCCAAAAGAAGGCGTCAATCTGATCGCCTGGTTTGGTCCATTCGTCGCGCTGGCCATTGGTGCTGTTGGCGTGAACTGGTTGCTGCGCACGTGGCGCCGCAATGCAGAAACCGCGGCCGCGAACGGCCAGGCGGTCGCTCCGATGCATGCACACGAACCCGGCGCCACCGACGAAGAAATGGATCGTCTGCGCGCGGCGTTGCGTGATGGCAACCGCCGCTAACCGATGACACTTCCTGCTGAAGCTTTACCCCTCGCAATCGGCACCGCCCTCGCCGTTGTCGCGTTGACGGTGGTGTTGTCGCCCCTGTTGTCGGACACAGAAAATGCCGACGACCAACTGCAATTGACGAAAACGACTAACACAGCGGCCGAAGGAACCGCGGTTGCGGCGCTGCGCGAAATTGAATTCGACAAGGCGACCGGGAAACTGTCCGACAAGGACTACGACGCCTTGCGTCTGATGTATACGCGCGACGCGTTGGCGGAGCTCCGGGCCGCGGACAATCTGGCGGCGGCATCGACGCAGGTCGGCGGTCTCGTTACAGACGACATGGTCGAAGCCGCGATTCGTCGCGCGAAAATCGCGAACCACGATTGTACGGTGTGTGGGCCGCGCCCTGAACCAGACGCAGTATTTTGTTCGAGTTGCGGGCGTTATCTCGCGGGGAATTGTGGAAAGTGCGGTACTGCGGTTGAAATTGTTGGGGCTCGTTTTTGTGTGGGCTGTGGCGAGGGATTGGCTGCGGCTTGACTGAACTTGTGCGGATTTGGTCGAGTGCTGGTCCTGGCTGCTAAGTTGAGCTCGCCAACGGCAACTGACTAACTGCCTTTGGACTTTACGGACACACCGGACTTTCGGACGGGTGCGGTGCAGTGCGAGCGACGGCGGGGGCTACGGAAATTGCGAATCATTTTTGACGAACTAATCATTGGGCAGACGTTGCAGCGCGCTGCGCACGTTGTTTTCGGGCCGAATTGGTTTTTAGCAGAAAACACCGGCAGACGCGGCACCTGCGTCGGGAAAATGCAAGCGGGACGGTCCGTAAGGTCCGATGTGTCCGTAAAGTCCAAAGGCAGTGCATCGGTTAACGAAATCATTGCGGCGCCGGCGTTCGCACTCAAGCGCGGAGTTCGGCATCGCTATCTGATCAAACCGTAGTGCTTTTATCCGGCACCCAGTGGATGCAGTGATCTCGCCGACTGCAACGGACGCACTGCAACGGACGCACTGCAACGGACGCACTGCAACGGACGCACTGCAACGGACGCACTGCAACTGACGAACTGCCTTTGGACTTTACGGACACACCGGACTTTTCGGACGGGTTCGGTGCGGTGGCGACCGACGGAAATTGCGATTCATTTTGGACTTACTCCTGATTCGGCAAGGCGTTGCAGCGCGCGGCGAACAGTGGCCTGTTCGCCGGAGTGTTTTTTATCAGAAAATACCGACCGACGCGGCTCGCTACGTCGGGAAAATGCAAGCGGGACCGTCCGTAAAGTCCGATGTGTCCGTGAAGTCCAAAGGCAGTTAATCGGCTTACGTAATTTCCCCGGCGCCGGCAGTCGCACGCCCGTTCAGCGAACGGCAGCGTGCTGTGATCATTTGTCCACGGACACACCGGACACACCGGACACACCGGACACACCGGACTTTTCGGAGGAACTCCGCGTCAGCCCAACTCCAGTCCAACCAAACGACGTCGCGCTAAAAACATCGGTGCAATCGTCGCCGTCACGCAAATCAGTCCGGCCATCAAGAATGGCACAGTCATTTGCAGGGGGTCGCGCTCCCACCCAAAGTGTCCAGCCACCACCCAACGTGCGGCCGGTCGCCCGGTCGCGTACGCAATGACACCAATCAGCACGATAGCCGTCATCATGTACAACAGGCCGCCAAAAGAAGTCGGGATTTGCGCCGCGTTCTCTGAATCAAATCGAGGGTAAAATGTACCGAACGCGAGCGCCAATGCGGTCAGTGGAAATACCAGTGCAACAATAGCTGCGAGCGACACGATGTTCACAAACGGTTGGACATGTAACAACGCGTTCGTCGCGCCAACCAGCGCCATCGCTACGAGCAGAAGCGGCACTAGTCCTGTCCAGAATTTCGCCCACAACAAGTCGTGCATCGACAACGGACTGGATCGCAACAACCACAACGAACGCCCCTCGAGACTCACACTCGGAAACACGAAACGCGCCGCCACTGACGCCAGCACAAATCCCGCCAGCGCCAAATTCAGGAACGGAATAATGTTACGCAACAACGTTGTCATTCCTTCGCCGTCCAGTGGCAAATACCGCACGTTGGCCACATAGACCACTAACAGGACACTCAGCATGATCAGCTGCGACCATTGGGTGCTGTCGCGCGCGAACACTCGCATTTCCTTGAGAACCAGTTCGCGACGCACAGGCGAAAGCCACGACAACGCCCGATCAAGCACGGGCCGCTTTCGGTAGGCGCTCGGGCGTCGTTGTTGGCCTTCCTGCGCCTGACTGAAACCGCGCCGCCAGAAACGCGCGTGCAGGAATCCACCAATCAACACGAGCGCCGCTGCCACAATCCACAGTTGCAAGAGTGGCTGCCAAACGTTGCCGCCATCCAGCCACCCCATTAGCGCCTGGCTTACCCATTCGCTGGGCAGCCACGGTGAACTTGGGGTGTCCAGTGCGACCATGAAGTCAGTGAACGTCTTGAAGCCTTCGGGTTTCACCAGGCGCTCGGGACGGGCCGCACGAAACAACAACACCAATCCCGCTACCGAAAGCGCCGTGATGACGCTCAGCAAATCGCGCGTGCGGCGCGCGGGAAAGATGTTTACCAATAACAGCGTGATGGACGCGCCCAACGCGGCCGGAATCAGCAGGTAGGCCGACAGTACCGCCAGTGCGAACGGGATGAACGCCAATGTGCCGTGATACGCTACGCCGTACGCGGACAGCAGTGGTAGCAACAGCAGTGCCACCATCCAACTCGAGTGCAGCGCGGTTTCACTCAGGCGCGCCAGGTACAAGCTCCACGAGGGCACCGGTGCCGCCGAAATTTGATCGAGGTCGCGCGCGAGAAAGAAATTCGATAACGCGGCCACGACGTTGGACAACAGAAGAATCGAACCGAACGCCATCAGAATCATCGCCAGCACCTTGCCCGCGAGCATTGCGCCGATATCCTCGGCGCCCTTGAAATATTTGAGCAGCTTGAGCGCGATCGAGAACGTGGCGGCCCAAAATCCCAGTGCGAGCAACGTCACAACAAACGTGCGACGAAAATCGCCGCGTTTGTTTTGCTTCATCCGATGAAAAGCCATGCGCCATTTGGGGACCAGTAAATGGAGCGCACTCGCGGCGTGTGTGGTAGCGGCGGCGTTTACGGTCGTTGTCAAAACGGTGGCGGCGCTCACCTCACGCATCGAGAACCGCCATCACTTCACGTGCGACATTTTCACCGGTTAATCGCAAGAAAATGTCTTCCAGCGCGTCATCGTCGTCCGCACCGCCGCGCAGCTCCTGCATCGTGCCGCACGCGACCAGCTTGCCGCGTTGCATGATGCCGATCCGATCGCACATGCCTTCCGTCACCTCGAGCGTGTGCGTCGACATCATAACACTGTGCCCACGATGTGTGTATTCGCTGAACAAATCTTTCAGGATCTTGGCCGACTTTGGATCAAGTCCAACCATCGGTTCATCGACCACGATCACCGGCGGGCGATGCACAAACGCGCCGGCAATAATCAACTTCTGCCGCATGCCGTGACTGTAACTCTCCACGAGTTCATCTTGCCACCGCTCGAGATCGAACAACGCCAGCAGTTCGCGACCGCGATGATCTACGGCCGAACCACCTTCCCCATACAGTCCTGCAGTGAAGCGCAGGAACTCCATGCCCGTCAACTTTTCGTAAATGAACGGACGGTCCGGAATGAATCCCAACGAACGTTTGGCCTTGAGCGGTTCGGTCTTGAGATCGTAGCCCGCGATGCGCACGGTGCCCGCGGTCGGCTGCAGGATGCCCGCGATCATGCGCATGGTCGTCGTCTTGCCTGCACCATTCGGCCCAAGAAAGCCGAACACCTCACCCGGGGGTATCACGAGGTCGAGAGCATCCACGGCGGTAAATGCGCCGTAGCATTTGGTCAGGCCAGCTATCTCGATCATCGGTTCTGAGACTCAGGGAAAACGCAACGGGGTTCCTCAGCTGGACCTGTCGTCCGCGAGATAGGTCACGATGTAATGCGCGACACTCACACGGTGGGAACCATCCGTTCGGCCCGCGGCTATACCTCGCACCCCCGTTCTGCCGCATTTTGGAAAACGTCGCATGTGAGCTCAGTCCTGCGCGGATGGGTGCCTTTGCTACCTCGGCGCGAGACACTGCTCCAATCACCGCTTCCCCAATCCCATCATGAATCGACTTCAAGTTTTCGGCGCCGCGGTCACGCTGCTTACTGCGACGGCATCCGCCTGCGCGCAGCCGGTCAGTAAAGTCAAGACCGATTCAAAATCGGCTGCCGTGGCGAATGCCGAAACACAGAACCAGCCGCCCGTACGCGATTTCAGCAAATGGGTGAAGCCCAGTGACGCGTTTCTCAAGCAATCACTGACACCCGTGCAGTACTCCGTGACGCAGCACGACGACACGGAAACGCCATTCCGTAACACGTATTGGGACAACCACGCCGTCGGCATCTACGTGGACGTCGTCTCGGGCGAACCGCTGTTCAGTTCCAAGGACAAATACGAGTCGGGAACCGGCTGGCCGAGCTTCACACGCCCGCTGGAGCCCAAAAACATCAAAAAGGACACAGATACGAAGCTTGGCTACACGCGAGACGAGGTGCGCTCTGCCCACGCGAATTCTCATCTGGGTCACGTCTTCGATGACGGCCCTCAACCCACGGGTTTGCGCTACTGCATGAATTCGGCGGCCCTGAAATTTATCCCGGTCGACAAGCTGGTCGCCGAGGGGTACGGCCAATACCTCAAGCTTTTCAAGTAGCCGGGGTTGAATCTGCCGACGGCGCTCGGCAGCTTGCATGACTATGCCGCAATCAGATCGTCCGAGGGCCAGCACCACCAATAACCTGGTGGTGCGTGGCGCGCGTGAGCACAACCTCCGCAATATCAGTGTTACCATTCCGCGAGATCAGCTGACCGTCATTACGGGGCTCTCCGGATCAGGCAAATCATCACTGGCGTTCGACACGATCTACGCTGAGGGCCAGCGTCGATACGTCGAGTCGCTGTCCGCGTACGCGCGCCAGTTTCTCGGGCTCATGGAAAAGCCCGATGTCGATGCGATCGAGGGCTTGTCGCCTGCCATTTCCATCGAACAAAAGAGTGCGGGACACAATCCGCGTTCGACGGTAGGCACCGTTACGGAAGTCTACGACTACCTGCGTTTGTTGTTCGCGCGCGCCGGCACTCCGCATTGCCACAATTGTGGACGCGCGGTGCAGCGTCAAAGCCCCGCGCAAATTTCCGAACTGATTCTCGCGTGGCCCGAAGGCACACGTCTCGAGGTTCGCGCGCCGTTGGTGCAGGGACGGAAGGGCGAATTTCGCGAGCTGTTCGAAGGTGCGCGCAAGCAAGGTTTTGTGCGTGCCGTCGTCGATGACGAACTCGTCGAACTGGCCGATCCGCCCAAGCTCAATCGGAAACTCAATCACACGATTTCGGTCATTGTCGATCGTCTCGTCGTGAAGACTGATGATCGCGGTCGCTTGACGGATTCTGTTGAGACAGCGCTGCGTCTCGCCGAGGGGTTGGTCGAAGTGGTGCGGTATGATGGCGCGAAACCGGTCACGGAAATGTTTTCCGAACGGTACGGCTGTCCGCATTGCGGCATCTCGCTGCCCGAACTCGAGCCGCGTCACTTCTCGTTCAACTCACCGTTCGGCGCATGCGAAACGTGTAGTGGATTGGGCACGACCCGCACCGTCAGCGAAGCGCTGATTCTGGGCGATCACAGCATTTCGATTCTCGAGGGTGTGGTGTTGCCGTGGGGCGAACCCGATGGGTACCTGCGCAAGGTGATTTTGCCGGGCCTCGCGAAGCTGCTTGGGTTTGAACTCAACATGCCGTGGGGCAAACTGCCGGCCAAAGTGAAGCAGCAGTTGTTGCACGGGGTTGGTGATGTGGCGCCCGTCGTGCGCAAAGGGGTCAAGAAAGCAGCGAAAAAAACGGCCCGCAAAACCGCGGCGAAAACGACCTCGGACAGTTCGTGGGAAGGCATTGTTGGGCACGTGCAGCGCCGTTACGACGAGACCAGTTCCGACTCCATTCGCACCGAGCTTGAAGGATTCATGGTGGCGGCGCCATGCCCGGCGTGTCACGGGCGACGCCTCAAGCCGGAGTCGTTGGCCGTTACGGTCAACAAGCTCAACATCGGCGAAGTGGTGCAGAAAAGTATCGTCGAGGCGTTGGCGTACTTCGACTCCGTTCCGGTGCGTTCGCCGGGACACCCGGGCGTTGATCCCGGTATTGCCGGCCCGATTCTCAAGGAAGTGCGCGAACGTTTGCGCTTCCTGGTGGATGTCGGACTCGAATATCTCACGCTCAATCGCAGCGCCGAATCCCTTTCGGGTGGGGAAGCGCAGCGCATTCGCCTGGCAACGCAAATTGGTTCGCGGTTGGTGGGGGTGTTGTACATCCTCGACGAACCCAGCATCGGGTTGCATCAGCGCGACAACGGTCGTTTGCTGGATACGCTCAAGCAACTGCGTGATCTGGGCAACACGGTCATTGTGGTAGAACACGATGAGGAAACCATTCGTGAAGCCGACTACCTGATTGACCTTGGACCCGGTGCCGGCAAACACGGCGGTGAGGTGATTGCGTCGGGGCTTGTGAGCGAAGTGCTGGCGAACCCCAATTCGATTACCGGTCAGTATCTCAACGGAAAACGGTTCATTCCGATTCCGAAAAAGCGTCGGTCGATTGACCCGGCGCGGATGCTCAAGGTGCACGGCGCACGCGAACACAACCTGCAGGACGTCACGGCCGAATTTCCCCTGGGCATGTTTGTCGCGGTGACGGGCGTGTCGGGATCGGGCAAGTCGTCGCTGGTCACGGATATTCTGCAGCGCGCGTTATCGCGATATTTTTTCCGCGCGCGAGTCATTCCTGGTGCGCACAAGAACATTACCGGGCTTGAGCATCTCGACAAGATTATCGATATCGATCAGAGCCCTATCGGTCGCACGCCGCGTTCCAATCCAGCGACGTACACGGGCGTGTTCACGCCAGTGCGCGAACTGTTTGCGGAGTTGCCGGAGGCGAAAATTCGCGGTTACGGACCGGGACGTTTTTCGTTCAACGTAAAAGGCGGTCGCTGCGAAGCGTGCCAGGGCGATGGTCTCGTGAAAATCGAGATGCACTTTTTGCCCGACGTGTTTGTGCCGTGTGATGTGTGCAAGGGCAAACGGTTCAATCGCGAAACGCTGGAAGTGCGCTTTCGCGGATTGAGCATTGCCGAAGTGCTCGATCTCACCGTCGAAGACGGCTGTACAATCTTCGAGAATCAGCCGCGTATTCTGCAGAAGTTGGTCACGCTGCGCGATGTTGGTTTGGGTTATATCCACCTCGGCCAAAGTGCGACGACGCTGTCGGGCGGCGAAGCGCAGCGCGTGAAACTCGCGACGGAATTGTCCAAGCGCGACACCGGACGCACGCTTTACATCCTCGACGAGCCGACCACCGGTTTGCATTTCGAAGACGTGCGCGTGTTGCTCGAAGTGCTGCATCGCCTGGTCGATCGTGGTAACACGATTCTGGTGGTCGAACACAATCTCGACGTGATCAAAACGGCGGATTGGATTATCGACATGGGGCCCGAGGGCGGCACCGGTGGGGGCAACATCGTCGCGGCCGGAACACCCGAGCAGGTGGCCGCGGTGTCGGCGAGCCACACGGGGCGGTATCTCAAGCCCATCCTGGCCGTAAACCGCAAAACCTAGGTCGAAGTGGCCCGTCGCAGCCCTTTGCGGCGGGCACTTTGGTTTTGGGGCAGCGCACCGCGCTGTATGTTAGAGCCTTATGGTTTCCCTCCTCGATATTATTGGGCCCGTGATGGTTGGGCCAAGCTCCAGTCACACCGCCGGCGCCTGCCGCCTCGGCCTCCTTGCGCGCTGCCTCGTGGGCGGCACGCCTGAAAAAGCCACGATCGAACTACACGGATCGTTTGCGCGTACCGGCGAAGGCCACGGGACGGACAAGGCCATTGTCGCAGGTCTGATGGGTTTTCGCCCGGACGACGAACGTATTCGCACCGCGCTCGAAATCATGGAGCGCGAGGGGCTGGCCTACAATTTCGAAAAGACCACGTTGGGTGATGACATCCATCCCAACACGGTGCGCATTTCAATGGAGCGCGGCGATCGACACGCGCAGATGACGGGCGCATCGCTGGGCGCAGGACGCGTGCTCGTGAGCGACATTGACGGATATCCGGTCGAAGTCACCGGCAGTCTCAACACGATCGTACTCGTGGCCGAAGATGTCAAAGGATCCATCGCGCGCATTGCCGGATTGCTGGCCGACAACAACATCAACATCGCAACGCTTCGGCTCACGCGCAAAGAACGCGGCGGTGATGCGTTCATGGTGATTGAAGTGGATGATCAACCCGGCGAAAACGTGCGCGACGCCATTCGCAGTCTCGACTGGGTGCGATGGGCGTTTCGCCTCGACAAGGTGAGTGCCTGATGTATCGCAATCTGGCTGAAGCCATTCGCGACGCGGAAGCGCGCGGCGTTCCACTTTCAACGGTGGCGCTCGAACTCGAAGCGAAAGATCAAGGTCGCACGGTCGAAAGTATTCGCGATGCGTTGCGTCGCGCGCTCGTGATCATGCGCGAAGCGGTCGCCCGCGGATTGGTGGGTGATTTGTACTCGTCGTCGGGACTCGTCGGCGGCGATGCCGCCAAGATGGTGAACGGCCCACCGGGTCCGTTGGCAGGCACAATGTTTCGCGACGTGCTCGCGCGTGCGTTGGCCGTGCAGGAAGTGAATGCAGCAATGGGTGTGATTGTCGCCGCACCAACGGCTGGTGGTGCGGGCGTGTTGCCGGCGGTGCTCACCGGTATCGCAGCGTCGCGCGGCATCGACGACGAACGGGTGATCGACGCCTTGGCGTGCGCCGGATTGATTGGTGCCGTGGTTGCGGAACGCGCATCACTTTCTGGTGCGGAAGGCGGTTGTCAGGCCGAGACCGGCGCCGCGGCCGGCATGGCGGCGGGTGCCGCGGTCGAGATGCTGGGCGGCACACCGACGCAAGTCGGGCATGCAACTGCACTGGCGCAACAGGGAACGCTAGGGCTCGTCTGCGATCCGTTGGGCGGTCTCGTGGAGCTTCCCTGCGTCTTTCGGAACGCCACCGGAGCGGCCATCGCTATGGCGGCCATTGAAATGGCGATGGCCGGCGTTACCTTCGCCATTCCCGTCGACGAAGTGATCGACACCATGGGCGAAATCGGGCGCAACATGGACGTGCGTTATCGCGAAACCGCGGGCGGGGGATTGGCCGCCACGCCAACCGGGCGGCGATTGGCCAAGGAACGACTCTACGAATTGAAGCGGTCGCCGGGGTAAAATCAAAAAAGGTGAAGTGGCATCTGCGGTTACCTCGATTTTGTGTCGAATCGAAACGCGCCGGTGTTGAGGGACGTACGGAACGCTCACACCTGCTTGGTGAAGCAGTCAGGATACCATCCGATGAACCGAGGAAGGAATCATGGTAACGCTGGAAGACATCGAAACATTCCTTGATCGATTGCACGCTGATGGCGCGAGCCATCGCGAAGTCGAAAAAGGCCTGTGGCTCATTCGTCCCGGTGGCGCACTCGATTTTGATGTGGTGATCACCTACAATCCGCCCGTAGTGCTGCTGCGCGTGAAGGTCATGCCACTGCCCACCGACAGCAGCGAACTTGCATCACTCAGTCGTCGCCTGCTCGAGCTCAACGCGCAGGATTTGTTGCACGGCTCGTACGGCATCGACGGCGACAACATTGTCCTGACCGAGGCGCTGCAACTTTCGCACCTCGATTACGAAGAATTCCTGGCATCCTACGAAAGCATGACCCTTGCGCTGACATCGCATATGCGCGAGTTGGCCGCCTTCCGCGAGGTTCGTTGAACCATGGGCATTTTTGATCGTTTCTCCACCCTCATCAAATCCAACCTGAATGATCTCATCTCCTCGGCGGAAAACCCCGAGAAGATGCTCAATCAGATCATCGTGGATATGCGCAACCAGTTGGCGCGCGCCAAGCAATTGGTGGCCGCGGCTATTGCCGATGAGAAGCGCCTGAAAGACCAGGCGGACGCCGAAGCAAAACTCGCGAACGATTGGGAAGAGCGCGCGATGTTGGCTGTGCAGCAGGAGCGCGATGATCTCGCGAAGCAGGCACTGTTGCGTGGCGAAGAACACCGGGAACACGCAATGGCGTTGGCCACCACATGGCAGATGCACCGCGCCGAAACCGAAAAGCTCAAGCAGGATTTGCGCGAGCTCAACGATAAGATCGAAGAAGCCAAGCGCAAGAAGAATTTGTTGCTCGCACGTCAGCGTCGAGCTGAGGCACAAAAGCGCATTTCGGAAACGATGTCCGGCATGTCGGACAACTCTGCATTCGAAGCGTTCAACCGCATGGAAGAGAAAATCAACACCACCGAACGGCAGCTGTCGGCGGCTCGTGAAATTGACGAGGAGTTCAGTGGCGATCGTTTGCAGGGCGAATTCAAACAGCTGGAGCGTTCCGCGGGTGCAATCGGCGCGGAAGATCGCCTGTTGCAACTCAAGCAGCGCATGGGCAAGCTGCCTGCGGGCACGACGGCCACGCCACGTCAGTTGGTCGCTGGTCAGGAAGCCGCGGCTGCTCCGGCACCCGTGCAGCAGATTTCCGCCGGCGAACAGAAGGCCAGAACAACCGCGGAATTGGATTTGATCGCTGAGATCGAGGGATTGTCCGAGCCCAAGCCGCGAAGCTGAACACGCGTGTAAATTCGTTCCACCTAAGGCTTCGCCAGCCGCGCGGCGGCCCACAGAGCTGGGTCGCCGCGCGTGTTTTTTTTCACCACCCGTCCGCACTCTGTCTATGACCGGGAACCGCCGATTTCTGATTCTCGCCGAAGGAAACTTCGGCCCGCTCACATCAAAAACCGCGAACGCCGCAATTCGGTATATCCCGAATGAAGTTGTGGCGATTCTCGATTCAACTTCGGTGTCGCGCAGTGTGCAGGACATACTGGGATTCGGCGGCACGCATCTGCCCATTGTCGCGTCGTTTGACGAGGGCCTGCAACACAAACCCAACGCACTGCTGATTGGAATTGCGCCGTCGGGCGGTCAGTTTCCGGCCGCGTGGCGTCCAATCGTGCTAAGCGCATTGCAGAATGGTCTCGACATCTGGAGTGGTTTGCACACGATGCTGGGTGATGACGCAGAGTTCGCGGCGGCTGCGCGCGCGAGCAATGCAACGATTCGTGATTTGCGTAGAGCACCGCCCGATCTCGTGGTGTCGAAAGGTCGCTTGCGCGACGCTCCGCAAACGATCGTACTGACGGTGGGCATGGACTGCAACATGGGCAAGATGACAACGCAGCTGCAGGTGATTGCAGCCGTGCGTGCGAAAGGACATCGCGTGAATTTTGCGGCGACGGGACAGACGGGAATTCTGATCGAAGGACGGGGTATTGGTGTTGATGCAGTCGTTGCCGATTTTATTGGCGGCGCGGCCGAACGGTTGACGCTGGAAGCGGCCGAGGGTGCTGATATCGTGCTGGTTGAAGGACAGGGCAGCATTGTGCACCCATCGTATTCCGGTGTAACGCTTGGGCTTTTACATGGTTCAATGCCGCACGCGATGATCATGTGTGCGCAGCCATCGCGCACGCGCATCAACGGCGCCGATCTTGAATGGACCAAACTTCCGTCCGTCAAGAGCATGATCACGTTGTACGAGACTTGTGCCGCACCGTTGCGCGAGTCGCCAACGATTGCGGTTGCACTTAATACGTTTGATCTCTCCGAGTCTGATGCGCGTGAGGCCATTGCCGCGGTTGAGCGCGAGACGGGTTTGCCCGCGACGGATCCCGTGCGCTACAGCGCGGAACCCATTGCGGCGGCGATTGACGCGTTCCATCGAGCGAGGGTCGCGACGCGATAGCTGTCGGAGATCCACTCGACCGACGCGCGAAAGACCGCGCGAAGGCATGTTGCGCGTTGCGCGTTGCGTGTTGCGTGTTGCGTGTCGCGTGTCGCGTGTGGCATTGGATTGATGCTGCACGTGAGTCGCGAAACCGAATGATGCGCGGAGCATTGAATCGATGCCGCACGCCAGTCGCGAATAGCACACTGTGATGTGACCTGGCGCCGGAACGATTCTGGCGCCGCAGTCACAAGCCGTCGTGAGGATGCGCCCATGGTGATGTTGGCCGATTCCGGTGACCGAGTGTTGGTGAGGCTCAGCGAGGTGACACAGGAGCTGACGGTGGGCGTTGGCGGCGCGATTGCCAGCGTACGCACGCTCACCGACGTCTCGCTTGAAGTTCGTGAACGCGAGTTCGTGGTGTTGTCCGGCAGCCGCGGTGCCGGTGAGCGCGCAATGCTCGCGGTCATTGCCGGCGATCGGCGCGGCGTGACGGGTAGTTGCGAAGTTCGGCCACGCACACGCGTGCGCCTCATGCGAATGGGCGCGCGGGCCGCGCTCGCACTCACGCAGGAATGGCAACGCTGCGAAACACTCGCCTACTTTTCCGCATTGGACTCGGCCGGCGATATCGAAGGTGATTTTGTGCACCACGAAATTCGTGATCACGCGGTGTTGCGCGACGCATCACACCTTCACCGGCGCGATCAGCCTGCCGACTTGATCCTGCTGGATGTGGTGCCCGACGTGGACGATGTCGTTGCGTATGTTCCCACCGTTGCGCGACCTGGGCGTGTCGCGGAAACGCTCAATGCAGACCCGCGGCGAACAGGCGCGCTTGATGCAGATTCGCGCAATGCGACGTCGCGTTCCGATGGTGTGCGTCCGTGGGACGAAAAGAACCGCGCGGCTCTGTTGGCGTGGGCGGGCATTTGTCGCCAGCGCGGAGGCGCAGTGGTGATGGCCGCTGGCGATGCGGTCGGTAACGGAATTTTCGATGCCGCATTAAGTCACGTCCGACCCGACGCGTCAAAGCAGCCGCATTTTCCGACGGCCGTGCGCGAAGTTCGGTTTGATGCGTCTACTGTGCGCGTGGTGCCCATGCACAGCGGGCGATTGGGGGCTCCCGTACGCCTCAGGGCGAATGATCTCGTCTCCTAGGACGCCCTGGCGCTGCGAGGCGCCCCGCAGCCCTCTCACTCCGTTCAGCGGGCTAGCTACATTCCGCTAACCATTCGCCACCCCAACAGACCCGTATGCCCGAGTTCCGCCTCTTCAATACACTGACGCGAACGACTGAGCCGTTTGCGCCGTCCGATGGTGAAACCGTTCGCATGTACACCTGCGGACCCACCGTCTACAACCCGGCGCATCTGGGCAATTTTCGTACGTTCCTGTTTGAAGATCTCCTGCGCCGGGCGCTCAGGCTGGCGGGCTGGCGTGTGCAGCAGATCATGAATCTCACCGACGTTGATGACAAAATCATCACGAAGGCGGCGAAGAATGGTCAGAGCATCACCGAAGTCACCGAGCCGTTTACCGATCTGTTTCATCAGGACCGCAAATATCTTCGCATCGAAGATGCGGAGGGATATCCGAAGGCCACCGAGCACATTCCCGAAATGATTGCGCTGGTGCAGCGATTGGTCGCCAACGGCGTCGCGTACGTGTCGGATGATGGTTCGGTGTATTTCGCCATCGACAAGTTTCCAACGTACGGCCAATTGTCTCAACTCGACAAACGCGAAATTCGCGCGGGTGCGCGGGTGGCGCAGGACGAGTACACGAAAGAAAACGCGCAGGATTTCGCCCTCTGGAAAAGTGCGAAAGGCGAGGACGAAGCGACCGGCGCGGCGTGGGATTCGCCGTGGGGACGTGGACGTCCGGGATGGCACCTCGAGTGCTCCGCGATGGCCATGAAATATCTGGGCGAAACGTTTGATCTGCACGCTGGCGGTATTGATCTCATCTTCCCCCATCACGAAGATGAAATCGCGCAATCCGAGGCGGCAACTGGAAAAATCTTTGCACGTTGCTGGTGCCATGGTGAGTTTCTGCTCACCGACGGCACGAAGATGGCGAAACGGGTGGGCAACGTGACCAACGTAGTCGGTTTGCGTGATGCGGGCATCAGTGGCACGGTGTATCGCCATTTTGTGTTTGGCACGCATTATCGCAAACAGCTTAACATGGGCGAGGACTGGCTTGATCACTCGCGCGCGGCGGTTCGCCGCATTGGCGCGTTTGCGCGTCGTCTGACTGACGCCACCACGGGTTCACGCGCGCTGGCCGACGTTGCCGTGAGGGCCGAGCAGCAGTTTGTGGAGGCGTTGTTCGATGATCTCAACGGGCCGGAAGCGATGGCGGTGTTGTTCGTGTTTATCACCGACGCCAATCGTGAACTCGATGCGGCGGCGGCCGGTCCGTCTGGCGGTGCAGGTGCAGCCGACGAATTGGAGCGCGCGCGCGCGGCGTTCAAGCTGATGAACGGGGTGCTGGACCTCGTGCCCGAAGAAGACGTCGACGAAAGTTTGGCGGCCTGGGTGCAGGAGCGCCTCGACGCGCGAAAGGCTGCGCGCAACGCGCGGGACTTCAGGACGTCCGACGCAATTCGGGATGAGTTGGATGCGCGTGGCATCACCATCGAGGATACGGCGCAGGGCACGCGCTGGACCAGGCGGTAGCGCGCAGGGTCCGCGATGCCTGGTTTGAACCGCCGTGGGCCCGTGGGCGTCTCTGAATCGTGCGCCACGGGCGTCACTGATCCGGCCGCAGTGAGGCGGTCGCCTTGATTTTGCCCGTTGGCTGGCCTATTCTCCGCCTCTTGCCCGGAGTCTGCAACTGTTCTGGACGAGTCCAGTGCTGACGTAGCTCAGCTGGCAGAGCAACTGATTTGTAATCAGTAGGTCGCCGGTTCGACCCCGGCCGTCAGCTCTCAGTCCTGCGATCCTGCGGGACTGAAATCCGGTGAGGTACTCAAGTGGCCAACGAGATCAGACTGTAAATCTGACGGCTAACGCCTTCGAAGGTTCGAATCCTTCCCTCACCATCGCTTCTGTTGTTTTTCTGAAAGCTGAACGGCCCGCAGCGCTGACATAGCGATGCGGGCCGTTTGGTTTTGCGGGCGGCGGCTTGGGTGGCCGACGGCAGCTGCCGAGGCGATAATTCAGGCTGTTGCTATTCTCAGCATTTCTCAGCATTTCTCAGCATTTCTCAGCATTTCTCAGCATTTCTCTGCATTTCTCAGCTGTCTCGGCGGTTCTCAGCGTTCCGGCAGTGAAGCAATGACCGCGAATGGAAGACGCGTCGCACGCGCACGCACGACACAGTGTTCCGCATTTCATGATTGCGTAAGGGAGCGATCGCTAACGTGGAGCGAAGCCGTCATTCAGTGCAGCTCACACCGTATCTATCCCTCTCGTTTACACCTATGCGATCTGTTCGTTTTCCTTTTCGAGTGTTCGTTGCACTGTTGGTGACGTCGCTGGCCGGTCGAGCGATACACGCGCAAACGCTCACTCGACTGCACGGTTCGGTGCGCAGTTCCGACGGCGCCGTGCTTGCCAACGTGACCGTGACAGCCACTGCTGCCGACGGCCAAAGACTCACCACGCGCACCGATGTCGCGGGTGCGTACACGATCACAGTACCAACGGGTGCCATGTCGTACTCGCTCACCGCCGCGATTCTTGGTTTTGCACCGCTCACCAAGCAAGTCGGGGCGGTCGCAGCAGGCGCTTCGTATCCCGCGGTTGATTTTCAGATGACCGCTGTTGCGCAACGTCTGGCCACCGCCACAGTGCGTGCGCAACGACAACGTGCAACACGCAGCGATCGAGAAGGCGCGGGTGTTGGTGAACCAGGCTCCATACCGGTTGGTGGTTCCGGCGTGAGCGGCGACCTCACCGGCGACATCAGTGCGGCAATGGCCACGGTTCCCGGTCTATTAGTCACGCCCGACCCCACTGGCGGATTGCCTGTGATTTCAGCTTTCGGACTCTCCGGTGATCAGAACTCGCTCACGCTCAATGGCATGAACTTCGGCGCGGGCAGCATTCCGCGCGACGGCGTCACATTGCGCGTTGCACAGTCGACGTACGATCCGAGTCGCGGTGGATTCAGCGGTGTGCAAACCATCCTTCGGTTGAATCGTGGTGGCGACATCACAACGAAGGGTTTGCACATCACTGCCGAAACGCCGACGCTTCAGGGCTCGACACCGACCTCCACGCGCCTGGGCACCCAATATTCACGGCAAATCATGAGCGGGTCGTGGGCGGGTCCGCTCATCGAGGACAAAGCGTACTACAGCTCTTCGTTCCAGTTCAGTCGTCGGGCAAGTGACCTGGTGTCCATCACTTCGTTGGATCCGCTGTCATTGCAAACAATCGGCATCAGTGCCGACTCTGCGAATCGACTCGTCAACACATCCGGCGCGCTCGGCATTCCGGTTCGCACGGCTGATGTTCCCGGAAGTCGCGTCTCGACGAACGCTTCGCTGCTGACGCGTTTTGATTGGACGAAAGGTTCAACCAACCGCGCGGGCAACATCTTCTACGTGATGTTCGGCGGCAACTTCGCCGACAACGCCGGCACACGCGGTGGCGCCACGACGTTCCCATCGCACGGCGGTGATTCGCGCAGCTGGTCGGGTCAGGTGCAGGCAACGTCTTCGCGGTATATCAAGTCCATCCTGAATGAATCGAATTTTTCATTTGTCACGACAGGTTCTGATAACACACCGTACTTGCTGCTACCCGACGCTCGCGTGCTTGTCACGTCATCGTTCGCGGACGGATCTGCCGGATCAGCTACGCTGCGATTTGGTGGCAACGGCAATTCAGCAAATCGTTCAAGTGCCTGGTCTACGCAATTTCGGCACGATGTGTCCTGGTTCAGCTTCAACAGCAAGCACAATTTCAAAGCTACGCTGGATGCGCGCGCCGATCATGACGCAACTACGCAAAGCGCCAATCGATTGGGCACTTTCAGTTTCAATTCGCTGGCGGACGTCTCGGCGGGTACACCAGCGTCGTTCACCCGCACTCTGGGCGTTCGTGAAGCGACGGGCCAGCAGTTGCTCGGTGCGCTTGGTATCGGTGACATCTATCGTCGAAATCCGAAACTCCGCATACAGTACGGTGTGCGTCTTGAAGCGAATCGGTTTGGGTTGCAGCCTGAATCCAATCCGGCGATTCTCGCAGCATTCGGACGCAACACTTCGAACGTGCCGAGTGCAATCACGGCGGCGCCCATGGTTGGATTCACGCGTCAATATTCGCCGCACGGTGGGGGATCCTTCACGGGTGGTGTTCGCGAATACGTCGGCGCGCTGTCCTCGCAATCCGTACAAAATGTGTCGCGGCAGACTGGTTTGGCGGACGCCGTTCAACAGTTGACGTGTGTCGGCGCCGCGGTGCCGAGTCCGCGGTGGACCGACTACTCAACATCAACCTCCGCGATTCCCACGACGTGTGCGGACGGCACCACTGGCACGGTTTTCTCGCAATCAACACCAAACGTGTCACTGCTTTCGACCGACTACCGCTCGGCGCGGCGCTGGGCGGCGGCGCTTGGTTGGACGGGCAGGGTGACGTCGCGGTGGAATGCATCTGTGTCCACCAACTATTCGCTGAACATCAATCGCAGCTCACCGTTCGATCTGAACTTCGACCCCACACAAAAATTCGCGCTGACCAACGAAGCGTCGCGCCCTGTGTACGTCTTGCCGACCAGCGTCGTACCAACAAGCGGTGCGGTCTCATCCAAGGATTCGCGACGGATACCGGCGTTCGCGCAGGTTAACGAGCTGCGCTCGGATCTCCGATCTGATTCCAAGCAGCTGATTGCCGGAATTTCGTCAACTGGTTCGCAAGGCATTTCAGGACTGGGCGTTGGCTTCAGCTATCGCGCCTTTTACACGCTCAGTGAGAGTCGGGATCAGCAGCGCGGCTTCGGTGGGTCAACGGCTGGCAATCCAGTGCTTGCACAGTGGGGATCGAGTGGCCTGCCTCGCCATTCCGTACAGCTATTCGGATCGCTGCAAATTCCTCGCTGGATGAACATCGATGCGTTCGGTCGCATTGCGTCGGGCCGTCGTTATACGCCGCTCGTTTCCGGCGACATCAACGGCGACGGATTCTCGAATGATCGCGCGTACGTGTTCAATCCGGCGGCCGTTGCATCAAACGCCCCGTTCGCAAATAGTCTGAATGCGTTGTTGGGGGCGGTGCCAACCGCCGCCAGTGATTGTCTGCGCGCGCAATTCGGCAAAATCGCGGAACGAAACAGCTGCAAAGGCCCATGGTCACAATCACTCAACATGGCGGTGACGCTTGATCCCAATCGCTTCGGATTTGGCGGTCGCGGCTCGATATCGCTGGTGGTCACCAACGTGCTTGGTGCTGCCGATCAGTTGTTGCACGGGTCGTCGAAGTTGCGCAATTGGGGCACGGCGGCGTCGCCCGACGCGACGTTGCTTAACGTCCGCGGGTTTGATCCGGGTACGCAGCAGTTTCGCTACGATGTGAATCCGTCGTTTGGCAACACACGCGTCTCGTCGGCAACTGGGCGCCTGCCGTTCGTCGTTGCGCTCGACGTGCGGCTCCGCCTGGGACCCGATCGCGACGTGCTCGAGCTTCGATCGTTTGTGCGGGCGCGTCCGGGCGACGGCGTCGCGGTGCTGAGTGCTGAGCAGATCAAGGAACGGCTGGACCGGGATGTGCAGAACAACTTTGAAGACGTGGCCAAACGCGCAAAGGCGCTCAGTCTGACCGCGGAACAAGTTGCAACGCTACAAAGTTTGGCGGGCCAATTCAGCCGGTACCGCGATTCCGTCTACGTTGACCTTTCGAAGTATCTCGTGACTCTCAAGGGCAACTACAAGAGTACCGAAGCCAAGCGCCGGTGGCACGATGCCTTCGTAAACATTGCGCACGTGTATGTCGCCAACGGGCCGCAGGTGCGCAGCATGTTGACCGAAGAGCAGTTTGCTTCGTTGCCGCCCGACATGACGGCGTTCTTTGACATGGACGAAGCGCAATTCCGACAGTTCATGGCACGGGCGAGTTTCGGCTCGCTGATGGAACTCATTACTGGCGAAGGTCCGGATTGATCATTGGTGCGACGCATTCCTGGGCGACGCTTTGCTCAGGGATGCGGCGGGTGCATCACTTCGGCACCACCTGAGCGGGTTCGCGCTCAGGGACGTGGCAGGTGCATCGTGAAGGTTGTGCTCGCCGTGTCATAACTTTCGTGCTGCAGCGTCAGAGTTCCGCCATGCAATTCGACAATCTCGCGTGCGATTGCGAGTCCAAGGCCCGCACCCGATCCGTGCGCGGATATGTCCGTGCTTCGTGCACTACTCGTGCGATAGAATCGGTTAAACACCAAGTCGCGCGACTCGGGGGGAATTCCTGGGCCAGAATCGGTAACGGAAAGTTGTGTGCCGCCAGCGGACGCGACAGCGGCGACAACGATTGTCGAACCGGACGGCGCATGTTTGATTGCGTTGTCCAGCAGGTTGACCAACGCGCGGCGCAGCAATTCTTCATCACCGGTAAAGGGTAACTCCTCGGCCGCGAGTGATTCGACTCTCAGGTTTTGCCGAGCGGCGAGGGCGCGAAGGCTGCGTACCGTGTCGTTCACCAGATCATTGAGGTACATCGGGCGCTTGCTGAGTGACGCTTGGCCGGCGTCGGCACGAGCCAACAGAAACATGTCGTTCACAATGCGCGATAGCTGCTCGCTGCCGCCGCGAATTACGCGAAGCGCTTCGCGATACTCCTCCGGGGTTGCGCCAGAGGTATCGAGCGTGACGTCGGCTTCGCTGCGAATGATGGCAACCGGCGTTCGCAATTCGTGTGAAGCGTCGGCCGTGAACTGACGCTGCTGCTCCATAGCGCGATCTACGCGATCGAGCACGGCGTTGAAGGTGATGGCGAGTTCGCCCAGTTCGTCGTTTGCGTTTGCGACGGGCAAGCGCTCGTGCAAGTTCTTTGATCCGATTTGTCGCGCTTGCGCTGTCATTGCAGCGACGGGAGCGAGAGCCTTGCGTGCTTGTGCGTAGCCTACCGCCAGCGCCATTGCTACCAACAGCGGAATGGCAATGAGAATGGTGAGTTTTGCCTGGTCAAGTAATTCCTGCACTTCATCAAGCGGTTCAGTTGCGGCGAGGCGCACGGAACGTCCGTTCACGTCGATGGTTCGGATCGCTACCAGCGAGCCCCCGTCCGTAGCTGGTACCGCGAACACTGCGGCGCGTGTGGATTCTTTTGTGGGCGCGGCGTGTTGGTCGATGGCGTTTATGAGCGCTGGTGGAACGGCGCGAGCCGCGGGTGAAGAACTTTCGCCGTCCGTACTATCTGCAATCATCTCCACCTGTTCTGCTTTCCTGGTGCTGGTGATGATGAGTGCTTGATCGGTGCTGGTCGCGACGCTGAATCCACGTGAGCGAAGCTCCTGTGCGAGTTCTGCCGAAGTTGCCGCCACGTTTCCGGACGATGCGGTTTTACTCTCGGCGGCAAAGACAACTGTGCGGAGCTGTTGTCGAACGGCCTGATCTACCTGCTCAATGGCACCGTGCTTGAGCAACGCGTACGCGGCCAACGAGAAACCGATGAGCATCACCGCGATCGTAGCACCATTCCAGGCCGTAAGGCGAGCGCGTACGCTTCGCATCAGCCTTCGCGGCTCGTTGTGGCGAGCATGTAGCCGGCGCCCCGTCGGGTGTGTAGCAGTGGCTCTGGAAATCCGTCGTCGATTTTGCGACGGAGACGCGTCACCAATACGTCGATGTTGTTGCTGAGTGGGTCGTGATTGTCATCCCACACGTGTGCGGAGATTTCCACGCGCGTTATCACGCCGCCCTGATTGCGCGCGAGAAATTCCAGGAGGGCGTATTCCTTGGAGGTGAGCGGGATTTCGCGTCCGGCACGCGACACACGTTGCACCCGCGTATCGATTTCGAGATCGCTGACCTGCAACACCGTGTGCGTCAGTTGTGGGCCGCGTCGTAACAAGGCCCGAAGACGTGCGAGCAATTCATCCAGGGCAAACGGCTTGATGAGATAGTCGTCGGCGCCGGCGTCCAACCCCGCTACGCGATCAGCAATGGAGTCGCGCGCGGTGAGCATGAGAATGGGCGTTACCACTCCGCGCGCGCGCAACTCGGCGGCCACTTCAAGTCCGGTGCGTGCGGGTAACATGACGTCGAGGATGATGACGTCGTATGCCACCACCACGCCTTCGGTGATCGCGGCAGCACCATCGGCCACCACGTCAACGGCGTACGACCGATTGCGCAGCCCCCGTGCGATGATCGCGCTTAGCCGATTGTCGTCTTCCGCCAGTAATACTCGCATTCGAGAAAGGTCGCTAGCGAAACCTTTCAGGGCAATGAAAATCTGGCAGGCGTTACAACAGTTTAAAGCGATTGGAAATTTGAAATCTTCATCGGTCAAGGCAGTTGGAAATTCGATCATTGCAGTCAGGGTGTCGACCGATCCGCGTGTCTCAATTGCAACAGGAACAACGCAACTCGGCGAGCGCCAAGCTCAGTTGAACCAACATTCCGAAGAAGGAATATGAATCTCAACCTGAAGCTATCGAGCATGAAACGATCGAGCCTGAGTCTTTCAGCGGTTCTCGCCGTTGTCAGCGTGTTGCCCGGCGCGCAATTACTGGCGCAGGTTACCGAAGTTGCGCGTACACCAATTTCGGATTTGTCAAAGCTCGCGTTCGGCTACTACTGCGATGACAAGTTTGTTGTCCGCAACGACGGCGACAAAGCGGTTGATCTCGCATACGCGATCGAGAAGGGAAATGAACACACAAAGTTGTCGCTCAACGCGCACGAACTCGTGGAACTCAGTTCAACGTCGAAGGATGCGATGAAGCTGTGGTTGGACGGGAAGCTTGTGGCAAAAGCGCCAACGGAAAAACGCTCGTGCAAGGACGTGCAGGGCAACGGGGCGGTGACCATCACACCATTTGAAGTGTCCGAGCGTTCGACGTCGCGCTCCGCCGCGGGTGTTGGATTCGGATACGGTTATGGTCCCTACGGTTTGTATGATCCGTGGGGCATGAGCTTTTACTCGCGGTTTGGTGCATGGGGCGGGTATCCGTACTACTCGACCATTGTGCGGGTGCCGGTGATGGCTGGTGGCAACCGCGGTGGGGCGAGGGGAGGGGGCAGGCGGTAGCACGCTCGGCGTCAGGGCGTGGGGTGTGGTCGGGAGGCACGGGTGGAGTTGAACAAGAAAGAACCACACACCAGCCAGAGGCTGCCACCCAGACCGGTGACAGCTTCTGGGCATTTTGCCTCATCGAACTGGGTCGTTTGCGCGTCAGGCCCTGTTGATCCGGCCGCGAAGTCGCTAACCTGTTCTGCTGCGACAACGCACGCGTAGTCCGTAGCAAATCGCGGGAGTAGCTCAGTTGGTAGAGCGCTAGCCTTCCAAGCTTGATGTCGCGGGTTCGAGCCCCGTCTCCCGCTCTGACTTAAACGTTTCATTTGAACGACTTACACCGCCCGATTCCGCTCCAGGAATCGGGCGGTTTTTCCTTGGTTCCAAAACTGGTTCAATCAAGGTGACGCGTAAGGCCGGTGCCGCAGCAGTCGCAGGGTGGAGCTCAACCACTCTCCGGTCCACATCCGGACTCGTCGAACAGCGAATTGGCACGACGGTCGAGGGCAGTGTCGGAGCAATCCCACGAGCTCGCGGCGCTGAACTTTGCGATGCGCGGCCAGCTCGTAATCAATTTCTCAGCATGTAACGGAATACATGCAAGCAAGGTCGCTGGGTTTGATCCAATGAACCCGCCTTTCTATGCTGCGATTGGTCCTGCGAAGACCATCGAGATGACGTGCGTCTCAGTCGTCGTCAAGACATTCTACATGGAATTTCTCGGCAGTTCGTATGCTGACTTCGGCGCCGCTATCCGCGCGACCAACACTAAGCTCAGGTTCAGTGTGTTGTTCGGCATTCGGTCAGACGTATTTATTCGTGAGCAGAATTCGGGGTTTCCGTTTCGACCGCTCGCAGCGGACAGCGACATGCTTGCCTGTCGTCCGGACGGCACTTTGTACGTTACCAAGAAGGGGCCGTGAGTAAGCCAAATGCGCGTTGCTGCCATCAGCGCGGTTAACGATCTCGGGCGGTGCGCTCGCCACGTTGATCTAGCTTGGCGCTATCGCCTTGTTCCGTTGGGGTGCAGCTGCTGATCGCGAAGGAACTCGCGAAGGACCGATTGCTGGTATCGTTCCTCGCCGCCTATCCGAACCACGCGAAGTCCCAACCGGCGAACCGCGCACGTCGAGACGCGAATAATGGACGCTACTTCGACGATGGTGAATAATGGCTCGACGAACCAGTGATCTTGCGGATCCGCGCGGCCGTACTGCGGATCTGGCGCCAACTGCGCCATTAGCGTGGCTGGAAGCGCGCCGGCCTGCGTCATCACTTCGTCCGCACGCGCGAGCGAACTGATGGCTGAGCGCAATTCCAGCGCGATCTCGTTGAGGATACTCCTCGTCGGAGTGCGCGCACGTAGCTCCGTCACCTCTGTTGCTGTGGGCGCGATGGCGGTTCCTTGTCGTTGCTCGTTCGATGCCTTTGCGACCGCCTTTCCGCACGAGCTTCAGATGCTCGTTAGTCATGGTCACTTTGTAGGCCGTGCCTGAGACCAGCACCTCGCGTGTCATTGATTTCACAAGTGGTGTCGTCACCAGATGGGCCTCACGTCGGCTGCAGATGGTCCTTGCCACTGGGAGCGATAGTCGGCTTGTGGATCGGGATCATTGGGAACCGTTGGACTCTTGGTGGGATCGGGGCGATCCGCGTACCCGTCCGCCCATGAGAGCCAAGCCCGCAATTGTTCGTCGTGTGGTGCACCCGCTGCCTCCGCCGTTATTGCCGCCGCGCGCATGTGCGACGCGTAGTCACGTACTGCACGCGCTTTGCGGAGCAACCGCATGTCGAGATCGAGTGCACGCACACGCGCGTTCTCACGCCGCTGGCGTTCTTCGCGCTCCTTGCGTCGCGCTTCTTCCGATTGCCGTTCAAGCTCTGCCTGCTCCCATCGCGCGCGACGTGCCTTCATCGCTTCACTCGCGGCCACGAGACCGACAATCACATCATTCAGCACCTCTTCGAGTCGTTGGCGGGCTCCGTCGTTCCATTTGCCGCGCACGTTGAGATAGGACTCAACGATGATGAGTGAAAGACGTCCTGTCGCTTCGTACGAGTATTCCTTGGATTCCCAGGCATACGCAGATTGTTTTGGTGGCAATTCCGCTCGTGTGACTTGCTCCGTGATTTCAATCGGTACTGTGTCATCTCCGATGCGCACCGCGGTCTGCACTGCAGTGTTCTCATTTTCGATCAGCTCGACGCGGTAACCGCGCGCTTCAAGCGCTTTGAAGAGCGCGTCGTAGATGCGCAGCGCGCGATCCACGGAACCGAGTGTCACTTTGAATCGAATCTGCGCTGATCGCCGACTGGGCTCATGTCCTCCGTTGTCTCTGCGACGGATGACTTCGGAGTTTGGCGAAACGTCACCGTGAGATGCTGTGGACGCACTGACGCGGGCAGTTTCGGAAGTGGCGTTCGCCGCGGTCGCTGTCCGGCGGCGATCTTGGCCCAGTATCCCCGGGGTGGCGTGGGAATCCGCAGGCGAGCACAGGTTTTTTTTAGACCGACGTCGGAGAGGCCGAGTTTCGGCGCGAGGATAGCCATGGCCTCTGTCCAAACTTTCTCGTATAGCTCCTCCCGAGTGAACAACGGCGGTTGTGCAGATGTCTCCTGTGACATCGAACGGTTCTCCGGACGAGTGGTCCTAGTTGGGCGCCGTCACTTAAACTGGGCGACGTTCTGATCGGCGCGGCGTTGGCTCGAATGTTCGCATTGTTCGTCGCCTCCGTTAGTCCAAACTGGTGGCGCGCGGTTCAAGAGTTATCGCGTATGGCCATTAGTATCGCGCATCTCCAGGATGATCAGCGCAATAATCATGATGGTTCGGCGCTGATCCGTGGTCCGTTGCGCGGGAGTGGTCATCATCTCGACGATCATGATCAACAGGTTGATCGCTTCGATTTGAAATGCCGAACGTCTAGGCCGCGGATCCTACTGACTATTAGTGGTCAAATTTGATTAGTTTGGAGCGCATGTGGGGATTAAAGGTCGTATTTAACCCTTTTAGGCTGATCTTGATATTAAAGGTTGAAAATGAGTTGTAATCATGTGGCCTGATGGTTATTGTTCATTTTCAACCTGTAATAAAAGAATTATGGCCCGACCAGTATCATCCGTGCCCCGTCCAACGCTGCACCCCGCGCCCTCAGACGCGGCAGCACGCGGTGCGCTCGTCGCGACTGCGGCCGAACTTGGTCAAGTCGTGCGCTGGGTGCGCGGCGAGCGCCGAGTGCCGCGGGAGGATGCTGCCGCTCGGTCGGGGGTGAGCCGCGATCTGCTTCGCGACTTGGAACGTGCATCCCGCGGCGTCAATCTGGCGCAGGCGCTCGACGTGCTCGCGAGCTTTGGTGTCGATGTGGTGCTGGTTCCCCGCGACCAGTCGCTCACGCTGCGAGATCCGCGCGACCTACCGCCAACTACGCCGACCCTATGACGGTCCCAGGCACCGAAGCGGGGGCCACTGAGGTGGGGGTGTACCTGGGTGGAAGGCGTGTCGGGACACTGACCAGCCCCGTCTACCGCGGTACGCTTGGCGCCTTTACCTACGACATGTCGGTGCTGGGAGACCAGACCGCGGCGGTCAGCGTACGCTTGCCCGTGCGCGCCGCCCCTTATTCGGAGCACGAGGCGCTCCCATGCTTCGAGAATCTCCTGCCAGATGGTGACCTGCGCGCCCTGCTGGCCGCCAGCGTCCATCGCGCGACGCAAGACGTCGTCGGTCTCCTGGGCGTATTCGGGGGGGAGTGCGCCGGCGCGCTCTCGATGTGGCCCAACGGCGAGACCCCACCCGAGGAGCCAACATATCGTCCGTGCACAGCCGCCGACGTCCGTGCCGCATTCGCCCCATCCGCCTTAGCAGGCTCCGCCGACCTCGGGCTGCCCAGCCGTCCGGACGATGCTGGCGGGTCCGTAGGCGCTGGCCTGGCGAGCGTGCTGGCCCGCTCCCGCATGTCGATGAGCGGTGCACAGGAGAAGCTGGTACTGTACCGCCGACCGCAAACCGGAGCTGAACCGACCGGAGCCCCGGAATACCGGATGCCGGTCGCGGGAGCACCCAGCACTGTCCTCGTCAAACGCGAGCGATCCCGGTTTCCCGGGTTGCTTCACAACGAGCTGGCCTGCATGGCGATGATGGCGTCGGCAGGGGTCCCAACGGCTGAGCACACCGTCTGTGCGCTCGATGCGACGGTGTACGAGACGGCTCGTTTCGACCGGGTCTGCCGGCCAGACGGAAGTGTCGCGAGACTCCACGCGGAAGATGGCTGCCAACTGACGGGCAAACTTCCGAGTGCGAAGTACGCGCAAACGGGCGGACCGACATACGCAGACCTGACGGCCGCGCTACGGCGCTACGGGACCGACCCGGGCACTGACACCCCCCTCCTCTTCCGGTGGGCGGTGGCGAACATGGCACTCGGCAATCGGGACGCGCACGCCAAGAACGTCAGCGTTCTGCGGTCCAGTGAGGGGGCGCTACGGCTGGCGCCCGCGTACGACGTCGTCTGCACAATGGCCTATACAGACTTGGACACCGTGCTGCCCCTACTCTTCGCCGGGGTCCTGCACCTGGCGCAGCTCAACCCGGCGCTCCTCAAAAAAGCGGCGCGCTCATTCGGCCTAACCCCAGCGCTGGCGAAGGACCTCGTGGCGGATGTGTGCGACCGACTGGACGCTAACCGCGACGACGCGCTTCAAGCGGCGGTGCGTGTGGCGGGTCCGCATGAAGTGTTGACTTCCGTTGGGCTAGTGGTGGAGGCGACCACGGCAGAAACGCGTCGGCGACTGCTCGGCTGAGGTGTCTCGGGTTCCGGACTATCGTCAGCGCGTCTCGACAACGGCACCGCCAAAATAGCGGCTTCGCGTGCAGCATCCTCGCTCGCCAAGTGTCAGACGCCACCTCTACTTTGCCAGCATGCTACAAGAGACACACACCATTGACCGGTTCAACCCGCACTCACCGCAACCGTGTTCGACACCCGGACCCTAAAGCTCAAGATCGCAATCTCGACGTCGAGTGTTGAGTGTCCTGTGATCGGATGCGCACGGACTGTAGCGAGGCAGCGGCGGACGTTTCGGCGCGAGCCGGAATTCAATTGTCCCGAACACGGCATCTACATCTCGCCCAGCACGTTCGAGTATGGCGACCTCCAAGCGAATCTGGTTGGCATGGACGTGGAGGACTTGCTGCTGTTCGCGCGCTTGGCCGACGGCAAGGCAGAGTCTGGTCGAATGGCCCGCGAGCGCAGCGAGGACGCTCTCACGTTCAACGTGTTCCGAGGCCTCGAGCGTGAGAGGATACTCGATTCGGTGCTGACGGCACTGACCGGATGCCAGTCTGTGAACGCGGTGCCGTCGTATTGGTCCCTGATCGGCGACACAGCAGAGCCCCACCCGATGATTGATGCGGCGCGGCGGGCCTTCCATGAGAACATGGACCATGGTACCGAACCAGATCTCCTGATTGAGAGCGTCGACACCATTTTTGTCATTGAAGCGAAGCTCGGGTCGAAGCACGCGACGGTGCCGACGCACGCGGGTGTCCTTCCTCGCTACCAAACAGCCGCCAACGGTTGGTATGACTCGGTGCTGACGTCCGCACCAGCAGTGGTCGCGGTAGAGGAACAACTCTATCAGCTCATGCGCTGTTGGCTGTTGGGTTCGTGGATGGCGAATGCTGCCGGTAAGAAGTTCGTGCTCGTCAGCCTCGTTTCTTCAGCGAGCGACAACTCTGTCACATCGCGACTCGGCAGGCATATCGCTGCAAACGAGCAGCGCCGCTGCGTGCGTGCGACGTGGGAAGGCATCCGCGAATTGATCCGGAACCGCAATGGCTTGCAAGAAAGTGCGCGTTTGTCGGCCTTGGTCGATTATCTCGATCACAAGTCTCTTGGCTACGACTCGCGTGGCCTGCTTCAACATGCATTTGCGCCTCGAGGTAAGGAGTGACGCGCTCGAGCCCGAATAAGTATGCCGACTACGGCCTTACTCCGAGCCACGGCTTCCACCTCCTCAAGGATAAGTGGAACCAGCGGTCATACATTGGCGAGCACTCGCGCGCCTTGCTCAGCGGACTGGATGATGCCATCACTGCCACCAAGACGGCAGCGCAGCGACGCATTGATCCTGCGCACCATTTTCGCATCGAGCGCGGGCGCGCGAATTTTCACAGCCGAGGAGATACGGCCAGCGAACGCGGACTGGAGCAGCAGTTATTTCAGGAATTCGGACCGCATGCACCTCGGCGTGATACGCCGCTGTGGGCCCAACTGGTCGCATACCAGGTGCCGTTGTTCGCAAGTCGCACGATGAGGGACAGTTGGGGATCGGTTGACCTGCTCGCTGTAACCGCTGATTTCGACCCAGTCGTGATCGAGCTGAAACGAGGCGATGCGACCGACACTCCCTTGCGCACGCTCCTCGAGTGTGTCGCGAACATGATTGCGGTTGAGGCAAACTGGGCGCGCATCCGTGCGGAAATCAGCACGTTGCAATGCGTCGACGGCCTTCGGCGCAATACAGCGCAAACGGTGGCGGTACCGCACGGTATTCTCCTTGCGCCCAAGTCGTACTGGACGAACTGGGACCACGGAGGCGCATTCGCGCACCGCGCCGAAGCGCGAACGCGCGCGGCGTTCAAAGAACTTCGCAGTGCGCTCAGCGATAAGGGCTATGCCACGTCATGCGCATCGGTCGGACTTAACGACGGCGGTCAGCCGGAAGTTTGTCAGGTGGAATGCGACTGGTAGTTTCGAAAGCGAAGGCGACAGGGCGCCTCCCGGAATAAGCGGAACGCTTGGCGATTGACGTGCCGCATTTATTCGGCGCGCAAGGCGGGTATCAAGATTCGAGGTCACACCGCACCTGCGACTTGGGCTAGTACCACGTCGCGTCGACACGCTTGCGCCCAGACCCAAAATGCTTAGATATCTAAGCATGTCCACGCCATCCCCCAACGAATCGTTCCTCCCTGCCGACGACCCACACGCCCTCGATCGCACGGCGGCCCTCCGGCTGCTGATCGTAATGACGCGGGCCCTCCGCGCGGTGACCGAGCCCTCCCGCCAGCACCTCAGGCGGTGGGATCTGTCACCCACCGAATTTGGCGTACTCGAAGCCCTGTACCACAAAGGATCGCTACCGCTGAGCTCGTTGGCGGAGCTGGTGCTCATTACCGGGGCGAGCATGACCTACGCGGTCAAACAGCTCGAGCAGCGAGGGTTTGTGCGCCGTCGCCCCAGTGCAGAAGATCAGCGCGTGGTCTTCGGGGAGCTCACTGACACCGGTCGGGCGCTCATCGCCAAGGTGTTTCCGGAACACACAGAGCAGATTCGACAAGGAATGCGCGGACTTTCGCGACAAGAGAAGCGTCAGGTGGCCGAGCTGCTCAAAAAACTCGGGGTTGGCGCGCGAGCCGAAATCGAGTAGCGGCTCCGGTGCCTTTCATCATCGAACTCAATTCAGCGCGTGAAACACCGCGCGCTCAGATACTTTCATTTCTAAGTAAGGTAAAACCTTTCGCATCATGAACTCCGCATCAGCATCCACCACGCTAGAACTCGGCCTCGACACTTTTGGTGATGTCACCCGCGACGCGGCCAACCAGCCGATTTCAGATCCGCAGGTTCTCCGAGACCTGGTCGCCGAGGGTGTTCTGGCCGACCAGAGCGGCGTCGATTTTATCGGTGTTGGGGAACACCATCGCGCAGACTTCGCCGTGTCATCGCCGGAAACGGTACTCGCCGCCATCGCCGGGCAGACCCGGCGCATCCGCCTGGGCTCGGCAGTCACTGTCCTGAGTTCGGACGACCCGGTGCGCGTGTTCCAGCGGTTCGCGACGCTGGACGCCGTGTCGGACGGACGCGCCGAGGTCATCCTCGGGCGCGGGTCGTTCACGGAGTCGTTTCCGCTGTTCGGATACCCGCTTGACCAATACGAGCGGCTCTTCGAGGAAAAACTAGCACTTTTTGCGGCCCTTCGCGATGCGGGCACAGAGGCAGTGCCGATAACCTGGCACGGCACACTGCGCGCATCGCTCAGCAATCAGCGCGTATTTCCAACCACTGCCACCCCTCTCAAAACCTGGATCGGCGTGGGCGGCAGTCCCGAGTCAGTCGTGCGCGCAGCGCGGTACAAGATGCCGCTGATGCTGGCCATCATCGGCGGCGACCCGCGCCGGTTTCAACCGTACGTGGAGTTGTACGAGCGAACGCTCGCTAAAAACGGCGCGTCTGTACTCCCGATTGGCGTGCATTCGCCGGGGCACATTGCGGACACCGATTCCGAAGCTCGCGAGCAGTTGTGGCCGGCGCACCGCGAAATGCGTGACCGAATCGGAGCGGAACGCGGTTGGGCGCCCACGAATCGCGCTGAGTTTGATCGTGAGATCGAAACTGGTTCGTTATATGCTGGATCACCTGAAACGGTGGCGCGCAAAATTGCCGCGACTGCACGGGCGCTTCGATTGACGCGTTTCGACATGAAGTACAGCGCGGGGCCGCTCGCGCACGACAAAATGATGCGCAGCATCGAACTGTATGGGAGCGTGGTGATTCCGCGGGTGCGTGAGTTGCTGGCCAGCGAGTAGTTGGAGCGAGGTGCCAAGCTCAACCGAGGATCAGAGGAGTCATTTTGACCGCAATTGTTTGGTACCGTCTGCACGGCTATACGATTGTGATGCCGAGCTCAACCGAGGGTCAGAGGAGTCATTTTGACCGCAATTGTCTGGTACGTTCGTGCGATTTTGCCACTACAGTCAGAGCAGTTGCGTCATTCGCCCCGACGTGATGTGCAGGAATTGCGGACCAGCGACGTCTAACACCTGATGCCAACATCATCACCCACCCGGACTATCTGCGAACTGTGACATGAGCGAAGCAGATAGGCTGTACCGCGAACACGCCGCATCATTGGTCCGATACCTGGAACGCCAATTGGGCGATCGGGATTTGGCCGAGGATGTCGCGCAGGACACGTTCGTGCGTGCGCTGCGGCATGAGCCGAAAATGACTCCGCGCTCGTGGTTGTTTACCACGGCCACGAACCTGTTGCGCGATGTGGCGCGGCGCGACACACGTCAACGTCGGCACCTCGAACAATTGCACGCCGAGCATCAGTTGGAGCATGAGGAGTTTGCGACAGCGACGAACGCAGACGGCTCGCCAATCCATCAAGCGCTGCAGTCGCTGGGCGAACGTGATAGAACAGCGTTGCTGCTGAGTGAAGAAGGTTTGTCGTACAACGAAATTGCTGTGATGCTGGGCATATCGATGCAGTCGGTGGGCACCACACTCACGCGTGCGCGAAAGCGGATAGTTCGCCACTACGAATCACTCGTAGGCGCAGCGGCAACAAAAGGAGGCCGTGATGCAACATGAACCACTGAGTCAGCACATCACGGAAGAAACGCTGCACACGTGGCTCGACAATGAACTGGGCCGTCGCGAAAGCGGTGTGGTTGGCGAGCACGTGCAAGAATGTCGCGCGTGTGCGGAGCAGTTCGATGAATGCCGTGATCTGCGCACAACGGTGTCGCAGCTGTTGGCTTCATTCGATTCGGAACTCGCCGTCACACCGCGTGCGGCTCGATCAGCGCGTTCGAAATTGACACTCAACCCGCGCGTAACGTCGCCACCCATCATCAGTCACATCGTCGCGTTCAGTCGGCCGATGCAGTTCTGGCCAACGGCACGCAAGTATGGATCGCTGGCCGCGCTGACGTTGATCTTCGTGGGCACGGCGTCACTGGTGATGGTGCAGGGATATCACGCGCTCGCGGGGTCGATCAGCGCGGTGGCGAAGGAGCGTCCGACTGGCGCAATCCTACCACCGAAACATTCCGTGACGGTGACGGGTATTGTGACGACTATTTCGGGGCAGGGAATCACAGGAGCCACCGTCACAGTGAGCGGCACAAATCTGCACACTGTGACCGATCCGTCCGGTCAATTCAAGATTCGCGACGTGTCAAAGTCGACCAAGTCAATCGAGGTGCGCGGGCCACTCGGATACGGCAGCCACACTGAATTTATCAATCTGTCGAAATCTGCGGACCCCGTTGTGAACGTGGTGCTGCTGGCCGAAGCGTTGGCGATGAATCCGTACCTAGTCACTGCAGAACAGCCGTCTCAAAAGACACGCTCGCAAACGTCTCTGACGTCGCTTGAACCATTTTCCTCTGCCGATCCGCGCATGTTTCAGGCGTTACGCGGAGCGTTCAGCACTGCCGGTGATTTCAGGCTGGAAGTTGTAGACTGGCCGGTGCCTGGAACGAACACGTCGGCACTCTTCATGTTGGAATCCGAGGGAACACTGATTGGTCGAGTGCGAGACAAAACTGCCGACCTTCGCATCACACTCACGCGCGACGGGTCGGTGTGGCGCGGTTCGGCCAGTGAAACGCGCAATTACAAGACGCGGTGGCGTCGCGTTTCGGTGCGTGAGTCGAGTTGCGCGTTGCACCAACGGATCACCTAAAGCAGTGAGACGACCATACCGAACGGACTAGTTGCCTTTCCCCGCCGGCACCCCAACACGCGCCGCGATATGGCGGAACCGCGCGTCCTTCTGCAACGACTGAAATGCGGGACGCGAGCCAATCCACATGAGATCGGCCGCTCGTTCTTCGGTGGCAATTTGCAATCGCAGAATCGCATCGTTGCTCTCGCCGAGCGCCGCAACAATTTCGGCACGCAACACTTGCGACACGTAACGCGTTTGGGCTCGCGCATCGAGTTCGGCCAGCGTCTCGCGCGCCTCCTGCAGCTGCCCCGCATTGGCTAACACAACCGCGCGAAACGCGACGGGTTCAACGCTGTCGCCCAACAACGGAATTGACAGCGCCAGCGAATCCAACGCCAAAGCATACTTGCGTTTCCCATCCAGCACGCGACCAAGAAAATAGTGCGCCATTCCAAACTGCGGATCGCGCTCCAACACCTTCTGAAAAATCTCGTGCGCGGATTTGAAATTGCCCTCGGCCAGAAAAGTCACACCAATACTCGTTGCCACCACTGGCGAAAGCGGATCGAGTTCTTTCGCGCGCAGCAACGCCGACCGAGCTTCGTCAAACCGATGTTGCGGCACCAACAGGTTCATGGCGAACGACTGAAAAGCCGTCGCCGTCGCTTGCGGCGCTTGCACCGCCAACGTGAAGTCAGCTTCCGCGGCGTTTTTTGCCCAATCCAGTAGCATGCTGACAGAGGCGCGCGCAACTAACGCATCAGTGTAACCCGGACGCAACTCCAGCGAACGTTCAGCCGCGGCTCGTGCCTGCCGGAGAAAAGGTTCTGGCGCCTCAATGCCGTATACCGCCACCGTAACGCAAGCCTCCGCCAACGCGGCGTGCGCTGCCGAAAACGACGGGTCACGTTCAACCGCGCGGTGCAAGAGGCTGACGCTGCGACGCAGCGCGGGTGTCGTGCGCTGGTTCCAGAGGAACCGTCCTTCGAGGAACAGCTCGTACGCGTGCATGTCGTTGGTACTCGCGGCAATTACCGTGTGCAGGTTTGGCCGCAGAGTGCCCTCCAGCGAGGCGACTATTGAACGGGCAATGTCGTCCTGCACTGCAAATACGTCTGTGAATTCGCGTTCGTATCGTTCGGACCACTTCTCAAAACCATTACTCGTGTCGATTAACCGCGCGGTGATCCGCAAGCGATTGCCCTGACGCCGCACGCTGCCTTCCAGCACCGTATCAACTTTGAGTTCGGTTCCGATCTCGCGCACGTCAGTGGCGCGGTTCTTGTACCGAAACGATGACGTGCGCGCCACTACACGAATGCCGCCGGCGTGCGCGAGTCCGTGAATGAGTTCCTCACTGATGCCATCGCTCAGATATTCGTCTGCGGCATCGCCACTCAGATTCGTGAACGGCAACACCGCAATGGACGGCATGTCGGGAATTGCCGCAGTTGCCACTGGCGACGCGCGCACAACCGCACTCGTGAACCCAGGCGTTACCACGTCCAACTCCGCCATCAGACTGGCAATATCCGGATACCGATTGGCTGGATCGCGCGCGAGGCCGCGACGCAATACGGCGGGTACGTGGGTGGGTATGCTGTCATCCTGCAGGCGCAGTACCGGCGGGTCTTCGTGATTCTTCCGTAGCAGAATCGCGAGGGGCGATTGATCGGACCACGGCGGCACACCGCTTAACATTTCGTACGCAATACACGAGAACGCGTACACGTCAGTACGCGCATCGATGTTGACTTCCGCAAACGCCTGCTCAGGGCTCATGTACTCGGGCGTGCCCACGCCGTGGCCTTCAAGCGTGAGACGATTGCCCGCCGCCTGCATCACTTTCGCAATTCCGAAATCGGCCACGACCGCGTGCCCCGCGAAGAACAAAATATTCTCGGGCTTGATGTCGCGGTGAATGACGTTCCGACTGTGCGCAAAGGACAGCGCGTCTCCCACTTCGCGCAGAATGGTGGTCGCAACCGGCCACGTCAGCACGCGTTCGCGTTCCAGCCGTCGTCGCAGTGTGTCGCCTTCGACATAGGGCATGACGAAGAACAACGCGCCATTGGCTTCGCCAGAGTCATACACGGGCAGAATGTTGGGGTGCTGCAGTCGCGCTGCTGTTTCGATTTCCAGAGCGAAGCGATCGGTGTCGCCGGCGTCGCCAAAGCTTGCGCGCAGCACCTTGACCGCGACGGGCCGCCCGTGCCGCAGATCGGTGGCTAAATAGACGTTGGCCATACCGCCACGCCCGATCAGCCGATCAAGGTCATAGCGAGCCTTTAATGCGTTGCGGAGTGCGAGGAACGACTCGTCCATGCAGTTAGTGTTATCTCGGCGAATGCCCGTAGTTTTGCCCTGCTCGGATCATAGAGTGTGCGCGGTTCCGCGAACAGTACACCTGAGCTATCCAGGATCCTGTATCGGGCGCTCGGTTTCTACACTCCGTCCCGGAACGACGGACCGGCATGTCGTCTGCATAACCTCGCCTGATGGCGCTGGCCCGCGCGCTCGGGCCGCCCTAAATTCTCGCGCACCCGTTAGCAACCTGTACCCTGAGGTGGTGTCACGATGGATAACCGGTGGTCGGATGACAAGTTTCTTGACGAAATTCGCGCGCACGTGGACATCGTCGCCGACGACTGCGTGGCCGCTCTCGGCACCCAGCAGAATTTTGCCGACATCTTTCGCAAAGACACCAGCAACTGGGCGACCCTTCCGGACGACGCGCCGCAGGCACTGAGAGATTTTTTCGCACAAACCGATCGCCACCTGTTGCTGGAGAAAGATCTCGAGCAATTTCCGTTCGGAGTGGATCCGGACCGGCTTGATCGTGGCGAACGCGTCTTTCTCGATCACGCATTTTTTGCGTGCGTCGTGTTGCTGGCCAAGTCGCTCCCCGAAGGATACGCCGCGCCGTGCCTCGCGACGCTGCTCAACCTCTCCGGAAATCTTCGCACGAATCCGTATCGTCGGCTGCTGGGGGTGCTCCAACTCGTGCTGGACGTCTCGTCGGTGCATGGGTTTGAAGAGAAGGGCCAAGCACTCGCGGCGGCGCGACAGGCGCGTTTGATGCATGCTGGTATTCGCCGCTTTGCGCCACGTTTGATGCCGAACTACATCGACACGTACCGCGGGCAACCGGTCAATCTCGAAGACATGCTTGGCACCATAATGGGGCTGTCATTACTCGTGATCGATGGTATGCCGAAACTCGGTGACGCATTGCCGAAGAACGAAGCGGAAGATTACTACTACCTGTGGCGCGCCTTCGCTGTTGCGATGGGAATACATCCTCCAGGACTGCACGGCAACGATGCGTGGGTGCCGGCTTCGTTAGACGATGCGCGCGCCTTTTACGCGTCGTACGCGCGGCGTCACTACGAACACAATCCCGCGCGGAATCCCGATGGCGTAGCACTCGCCCAGGAAAATCTGGCAATGCTGCGTCACCTCCTGCCTTTCCCGCTTACCCTGCCGGGATTGCGACACATTCCCGAGCTGTTGATGACGCAACTTATGGGTGACGAGTCGTGCCGGCGCGTCGGACTTACACCTTTCGTTGTTCCGTTCGGCCTGCATTGGTTGGCCGTTGGAACGCTGCGCCTGTTGATTGACTTGGGTCGCTTTCTCGATCGCATGGATCCAACCGGTCGTTGGCACCCGACGATTTCTGCGATCCTCCTTCAGAACATGATCAAGCAGCAATACGGTGGGGTGGTCACGTTCGAAATCCCGGAATCAATCAAGGACTTGCAGGAGATGGTGCGGCAAGCCGCCGCTCGCGAAACAGCCGCAGGTACAGCGCGTCAAGCACCACTGTAATCACGCACAGCGTAAGCAGGAAATGGTTCGCCGGATACGTGATAAAGCAAAATGCGGTTGCGCAGCCGTTGGCGGCGAGTTTCGCCCACCCCGCCAGCAAGGAATACTGATTGGGTTCGATGTCGGACAGTTCGATAGCCACGTACAGCGATGACATGAATACGCTGACAATGAACCCGGATAACAGGCCGTTCGGTGTGTCGTTGCCCTGCCGCACAAACAGAAACAGCAACCACAGCCAGAACACGTAACTCACAAGCAAGCCAGGCGTGAACCAACGTCGCACTTCGGCAAGTTTCAGGTGGCGTGCGCCATGCTTGAGCACGTAGCCAAAGATGATCATGGCGAGCAGCAACGCCACGGCATTCGCACCGACAAACAGGCCGCCAAGATCGGTGCGATTGAGCAGGCCCCACACCGTCGCCCACGCAAGGTTTGCGGCCGCGGCCGCCGCAGGAATCTCAATCGCACCATGGCGGCGTATGCCGCGCAATACTGTTGCGATCATCACGAACCATGAGACGGCGCTCACCGTGATCAGTGACAGCTGCAGCGGCGTATACATCGCAGTATTCAGCATTGGCAGATCGATCGCAACGTTCATGGCGCCACCGCCGGCCCGCGCGCGTCCGACCGAATACGCTGATGCCGCAAGGCGATGTACGCCACGTCGAGAAGGAACGTGACGGCGCACAGACTGATCAGAAAGTGGTTTTGTCGAAACACGAACAGGCCGAACACGCTGAGCAGCGCAGTGCCGAGCATCTTGCTCCACCCCACCAGTGCCGAAAAATCCTTCGCCGCACCCTGCAGCAGCAACAGGATGTACATCGCCGACATGATGACATTCAACAAGTAACCACTGACCGCGCCGTAGCCATTGTCGAACTTGTCAGCGACGAAGAAATAGATGGTGAAGCCCCACGCCACGATGCCAAAGGCGAGAGCGGGTTTGAACCAGCGGCGCAAGTGCGGGTTGAGCACTTGCTTGTGACCGAACTTGAAAGTGCTATACGTGATGTACAAGTCCTGCAGAAACCACAGCGCGTATCCGTATGTGAATGCGCGCCCCATGGTCGAACCGAAAATCAGTCCCCAACAAAATTCCCACGCGACGTTGGCAGCGACCGCGCCAGCGGGAATCTCGACAAGTTGCCGCCGACGAATCGTGATGATAGTGCCGACGTATGCCACCACCCAGCCGATGCATCCCAAACTGAACAGTACGAGTTGAAAGATCGTGAAGTCCGTTGTATTGAACCACGGTTGCGATGGACCAAACATCAGACGTCCCCGCTGATTTCGCGTGATAACAACTGCAAGCGATCAATCGCACGTTTTTCGAGCGGCGGCGTTCCACGAGCGCGAGCCCGAGCCACGGCCGTTTCGAGCGCGACCCGCGCCTCATCGTGGCGACTTGCCGCAATCAGCGCCTCGCCACGAATGCGCATGAGCTCTGCGTCCCAGTAACGTTCGCCGGTGACGTCCATAAGCGTTTCGGCCGCATCAAGCGACGTCAGGGCCGCTTCGTGCTCACCCGTGTTCAGCTGCACCTGCGCCAGCATGCTGTACACGTTCGTCGCGCCCAACCGCGCACCACCCATCAGCAGCATCTGCAGGATGTGGGCGATCTGCGCTGCGTCGTTTTTAACCCAACCCAGATAAATCGCAGCATACGCCGTGAGGAACAAGCCGTGTTGTTCGGACAGCGCGTACGTGCGTTGGGCGCGCAGGGCGACTTCTTCCCGATCACCATTCGCCACGCCAAGCCACGCTGCACCGGTTTCCGTGATGGCCATGCTGAGAGGATGCTCCAGACGTGCGGATTCCGTTTCGGCAAACGCTTGCATCTCGTTTGACCCCGCAACGTCACCCAGCAACCAAAGGCACTCGGCCGCAATGGATGCGCTTGTGACGACGCTGTCGAGCGCGGTGTAGACGCGCGTGTGAACAACGCGGCCCGGATAATCAAGTTTGCGCACATTTGTGAGGTGTTCGCGCGCCCGCAACAGTTCCCCCATGAAACGGAAGGTGGCACCGAGGCAGTACTGCGACTCCATGCGCATCTCCACCTCGCCGTTCTCCGCGATGCGCGCGAGGCGATGGGCGAGATGCAAGGCCTTGTGCAATTCACCCGAGACGTATGCCGACACCCACAAACCGGCAATCACCCAGAATAACTCTTTTGTTTCGCCGAGCTTTTCGCACAACGCGTTGCACTTCGCGTACACATCCACCGTTTCGGGAGCCGCATACCCGCGCGTGGACGCGTAGATCGTGCCCAACGTTGTCAACGTCCTGAGCTCCATTGCATCCCGTTCCGGTGACTGAGGCAACGCGGTCACGAGTTCGAGGGCCCGGCGTAGTTGTGCCATTGCTTCGGCCAGCGCTGAGCGGCTTAACGCGAACAATCCCGCGGCTGTCCACGCCTGCGCGGCTTCACGCGTGCGGGTTGCTTCGGTAAGATGATGCGCCAACAATTCGGGCTGTGTTGCGACAATTGACGGAAACTGAGCCGCCAGCGCATCGGCCACACTCCCGTGCAAGATTCGACGATTGCTGAACAATAAAAGCGAGTACGCCGCTTCCTGAATCAGCGCGTGCTTGAACGTGTAGGTCGCACCTGGAATCGCGCCGCGCTGATACAACAGTTCGGCATCGACGAGGCGGCCCAGTTGTTTTTGCAGCGTCGACTCGTCGTAGTGCGAAGCCGCCAACATGAGATCGTAGTCGAAACTGCGGCCAAGCACAGCGCCAATTTGCGCGACTTCCTTGGCATCACCCAGCCGATCCAATCGCGCGAGCAGCGAATCCTGCAGCGTTTCCGGTACTACCATCAGGTGCAACAGCGACGTTGGGTCGACCGGCGCGCCGCCCTCAATGACGCCGAGTTCCAGCATCATGCGTGTGAGTTCTTCGACGAACACGGGAATGCCGTCGGTCTTCTGCACCACTTGCGTGACAATGGCGTCTGGCAATGCGGATGCGCCAGACATCTGCGCAATCATCTTGCGCACGTCGCCGTCGCTGAGTCGGGACAACGTAAGGTGCGTCACGTGAGAGCGTGAACGCCACGGCACTTCGAATTCGGGACGTACGGTGAAGATGGCCAGCAGACCGGGTAGCGGTGGCTGATCGACAAACATCGTGAGAAATTCAAGCGTCGATGGATCGGCCCAGTGCAGGTCTTCCATCACCAACACGTGCGGACGCCGCTCGGCCGAGCGTGCCAGGACTTGTACCAGCAGGGCGGAGGTGCGCGAACGCTGCAGCTGCGGACCGATTGAGAGGGGTGTATGTGCCGCGCTCAGTGGTGTCGAAAGCAAGGACGCCAACAGTTGCACACTGTCGTCGCGCGGCAACTCGAGTTCATCTACGAAAGTTTCGATTCGCGCTAAACGTTGTTTGGCGTCTGCTTCCGCATCAAAACCAATCATGCCTTCCAGCAAATCGGCCACGGGCAGCAGCGCGCTGTTCTGATGGACTGACGATGATCGCCCCACCACACAGGTAAATCCTTCTTCAACCGCACGCATGCGCGTGGCTTGTACCAGGCGCGATTTGCCAACGCCCGCTTCGCCGCTGAGTAACACGATGAATCCATTGCCTTCGCGCGACATCGTGAGTCGGCGCGTGAGCAGTGCGAGTTCCTCATCGCGCCCCACGAGTGGACTGAGGCGCTTCGCGTCGTCAAGTTCGAATCGGCCATTTCGCCTGGCTTCGCGCATCACACGAAACACTGTGATTGGCTTCGAAACGCCGCGCAGTTCCTGCACGCCTAACGACTCGACATCAAACCAACCGTAGAGCAGGCGTTCGGTGTCGCCGGAAATCAAAACGCCGTTTGGCTCGGCGATGCTTTGCAATCGCGCCGCAATATTTGGAGCCGACCCAAGCGCGAGCCGTTCGCGCGTCGTTCCGGTGCCAACGTCGCCCGCAATGACCGATCCTGTGTGAATGCCCACGCGAACTGCCAGCGCCGGGGCGACCGCACGTACACGGGCGTCCAGCGGCAGTTCGCGCACAGCCTCCAGCATACCCAGTGCGGCCAGTGCCGCGCGCCGAGCGTCGTCTTCGTGCGCGTGCGGGTATCCGAAGTACACCAGCAGCCCGTCGCCCAGATATTGCGCAATGTGTCCGTCAAAACCGGCGATGACATCGGCACACGCGCGTTGGTAGCTGCGCACGAGATCGCGGTATACCTCGGCATCCAATCGCTCGGCCAACGCGGTGGATTCGACCAGGTCGCAAAAAAGTACGGTGAGCTGGCGGCGTTCGCCGTCGCTCCGATCCAGCCGACTCTCGCCGACCGCCAGGCCCGCGGTAGCTGAGCCTACCGTCGACCCGCCGGCTGACGCCTGTTCGGTCGTAGAAACCGCAAATGGGGCGTCGGGGAGCGCGACTGGAGCCGACAACGTCGCGAGCGTTGCGCCGCATGCCCCGCAGAATCTGAAGTTGGGCGGATTGTCGAAGCTGCAGGCCGCGCACGTCACGGGCAGCTGCGTGCCACATCCGCCGCAGAAGCGCATGCCGAGGGCGTTTTCAAACGAACAGGTGCTGCAGCGCTTCACGAGAGAGGTGTTGAAACGTTGATGCGCGCGCGGGGGGGGGGACTTCGATGCGCGAATCTAGGGGGAAGTCATGCCCGCGGTAAAGTCTGTTTTGGCGGAGCAGAAACCTAATGCGGTGTCCCTACTCTGAGACCTCGCCGCTGGGCGCTGGGGTGACGGCCGCTCGCGGCGCCGAAAGTGACGCCAGCAAATCCACCACTCCCTCCGATTTCAGCAGCGCCATTCCCAACCGCACGTGAGAAACGCCTCGCGCCAATTGGTAGGTGAACGCGTAATTCTCTCCGCGACTTTCTACCTCCAGGTGCCAGAAGCCAATGCCAGGGTGTGCGCCAATATTGTCCGCCACCTCAATCAGGTGTGACGAGATCGCGAACAATCCGAACGCCGCGTGCGAGAGTCCGGTCACCAATAGCGTCGTCGCGTCTCCCGCATCTTTCACGTTGGTGCCGCGAAATACTTCGTCCAGCAACGCCACCACCAATTCTCCCTCGGCTACAGCGACCACCACGCTCTTCACTCGGCGCACTTCGGCCAGATACAAACTTTCAGCTCGCAGAATGTTGTCTTCATTGCCCAATGAGGCAATCACGCGATCAGTCAGAGGGATGCGCGCGTGTGTGGCGGGAACGGGCAGGCCCAGATGCGCGAACACGACCACCATTCCCAGTGCACGCAGCAATGTTGATTTGCCGGCCATGTTCGGTCCCGTGAGAAACATGACGCGTTCGTGCGCGGTCGGTGAGATTTCGTTGGACCGCGCTTTTTTCACGAGCGGGTGATGCAGTCCGTACACGACCAGCGGACCGTCGGTGCGCTTCATCATTCTCGGAACGACCAGCCCCAACCCCTGCGAAGTGCGGGCCAGTGAACAGAATGCATCGAAGCGATGAAACGACGCGACGAGTTTCAGGAGTAGAGCACGCAGGTCAATGCGAAAACGTCCATCCAGTCGACAGATTGCCAGTTTGCGCTGCGAGGTTGCGTCGCGCGCCACGCGCAACTCGGTGCGCAATGAGGTGGCAAACACCGCGTCGAACACGTCGAGAATCTCGCGAAAGCGCGTATCACCTTTGAGAGTGCCCAGTCCTTCGCGAATCTGCGTGCACGTGTCGAGAAATACTTCGGCGGCCAGCACATGTTCTTCGACCGATTTCGCAATGTCGGCGTAGCGCAGTACGAACATGGTGGCGTCGAACGTCGAAGCCGGAAACACCACGTAGTTGGAATCGAGATACGACTCCAGTTGATGGAGCTGTTCGCCCAATACCGACCAATTCAGATGCTCAATGATTTTGGGGAGCGCGCGCAGCAATTGTTGACGCCCGGCAATCTCGTCGATGTTGTCGAGGGGATTGGCGAGCAGCGTTTCCAGTGCGTGATGTGCAGCTTTGGAATGTGTGTGGTCGAGCAGGCTGCGCAGCGGCCATTCGCCGGCGCCGTTGGCGAGGATGCCGAGGTCAATCAGAGATTTTTTGTCGACGTGGCACACGGTGCGTCTGGGTGGAGGTGGCGCACTACGCGTGACAGCGAAGGCGGAATGACGCTCGTGCACGCGACTGGGCGCAGTGCAATTGTTGCGCCACCGCAATGCGCGGTTATTCTGGTTGCGCGGATTTCAAACTGTCCTGAATGGTGAGCACGTCGGTGTCCTCGTAATTCGGCTATGGCACCGACCGTGTTCCCGAAAAACCGCAGGGGCATTCGCGATCCGCTTGATTATTCGATGATACTTCGAGCAGCTTGAGCCATAGTTCGCCATCGGCACCGGCTCTACACTCAGAGAACAGTGGCAACGTTTTAGCAGTGCGTTTTCATAGTAACGCCCAGAGGCCATCGCCTTTGTCATTGGATTCTTCATGCTCGCGACGGCTGCGTCCCGCTCAACAGTAATTTCTTCAAGATCAATTGGTCGGGCGGGGAGGTGAGCGTCGTCTGCACGACGTTCTTTCCGGTTGCATCGTACGCCGATAGTTCTCCGGTAGTGGTATTCACCAACCACAATTGGTTGCCAGATGTTGCGGTCAACACCGAACCCTTGAGCGCACACATTGCGGGCAACGCCGTTGGCGTTCTGTTCGCACCAGTTGCACCGGGAAACGGCGCGATCACACAAATGGCGGCAACCACTCGCCTGTTGACGAATCTGCATTTGGCGCGACGTGCAACAGACCAAGCGTCTGCGAATCCGGCATCAATTCATCGACAGGCGGGACCGAATAGATGGCTCGACCGAGCGCTCCGCGCTGCACTAACCAGCGGGTGCTCGAGAGTCGCGCGAGCACTGACATGCGTCCTGAATAATTCTGCGCGTGTGGAACGAGGTGTACGAGAAAACCAGTTGCTGCGTCAAACACACGCACGGCGCCCGAAGACATCGGGCTTCGTTCAAACGCCAACAGTGTGTCGCCGAGAGAGGTGCGGATGAACTGGTGTTCGTGTCGGTTTTTCGGAGAGAGGGCGTAAGCGTGGGCCGGAAGGGCGCCGATTCGAGCGTGGCACCCTTACACGACCCGGGCAATCGTTTCCTGCACACATTGCTGTTTCGGCGGCACCGGCAAACAACTCGCTAATCCATTCTCCCCCTTCCACTTGGTATCGTCCAACAGCCCCGTTAGTTTGCCATTTCTGCAGTCGGTCGCGACTCAGCAGGTCGGGTCTTCGCGCCGTCGCAGTCGCTCATCCGCAGTCGCTCGTCTGCAGTCGCACGTCCGCAGTTGCACGTCCGCAGTTGCACGTCGCACACATAGCTCAGTCGGTAGAGCACATCCTTGGTAAGGATGAGGTCACCAGTTCAATCCTGGTTGTGTGCTTGTAGGCAGAAACCCCGTAACCCATTGTGGTTACGGGGTTTCTGCGTTTTTGCCGGATACCCTTCACCGCAACGGCGCGGGACGCTCCGCTTCCGGCCAACGCCGGCGGGAGACGAAACGAGGTCGGCGCGGCCGGGCAGACGCTCTTCAGGCAGCGTGCTTCATCCCGTTTTTATGCAGATGTTGATGGGAGCCCGGTGGACGGCGGCGTCATAGACTTTCTTGCGGATGAGCCCGCCGCGCAGTGGCGACGCTGGCAAGTACCGTGCCTTGCGGCCTACGTCAAGCCCTTGTACGTTTCGAGGCTTACCCCGCTGGCCGCTTCCCGGCGTCTCCTATTCCGGAGTCGTACGGTGCGCGAGTCATCTATCGAGTTGGCGTTCGTGGGGGCGAATCAAATTGGTACACGGGGCGCGAACGCGCTTGGGTACTGATTCGCCGAACGCTGCAGCACGGAGTCTGGAATCATGGCGCGCGAGAAGATCATCCTCGGTTGCACCGAGTGCAAGAACCGCAATTACTTCACGATGAAGAACAAGCGGTTGCACCCGGAGCGGGTGGAGTGGAAAAAATATTGCCCCCGCTGCGACAAGCACATCACGCATAAGGAAACGAAGTAATCATGGCGTCCTCCGTCCAGGTGGCCAAGCCCGGCTTGGGCACGCGTACCGTCACGTTCTATCATGACGTGATCGCGGAAATGAAAAAGGTGACCTGGCCCGATCGCGCGCAGCTGCAGCAATCGACTATCCAGATCATGATTTTCGTGCTCGTGCTCGGCGCGCTCATTGCGCTGATCGACATTGGCCTGAACTTCATGCTGGTGCGGTTGCCGTCCATTCTGTTCGGTCGCTGACCATGAGTTATTCGATGCTCACGCATCGCTGGTATGCCATTCAGACCACCTCTGGTCACGAGAACAAGGTGCAACGCCTGATCCAGCGCAAAATCGACACGGATCCGGCCGCACCCGAAGATCGTTTGATCCGCCAGGCACTCGTGCCGGTGCAGGAAGTCATGGAAATCCGGAACGGCAAGAAGGTGAACATCGAACGCAAGATTTTCCCGGGGTACGTGTTGGTCGACATGGTGGCGTCGCAGGATACGCTGCATGAAGTCAACGCCATTCAGGGAGTGATCAAGTTCGTGGGCAAAGATCGTGATCCGCAGCCGTTGCGCGACGAAGAAGTGCGTCGCCTCCTCGGGTCGCAGGAAGCCGGCGAAGAATCCGCGGTGAAGGAAGAAATTCCGTTCCTCGTGGGACAGGCCGTTTCGATTACTGAAGGTCCGTTTGCCGATTTCAACGGCACGGTCGAAGAAATTCTGCCAGACAAAGGCAAGGTCCGGGTATCAGTGAGCCTGTTCGGTCGCCCGACTTCTGTCGAATTGGATTATTTGCAGCTCAAGGGATACTAGCGAAAGGCGTACCTGGCCTCGAGCTGTGAACCTTGTAGCGAGCTTGTAGGGCGTCTCTCACCACGGGGACGGTAAATACGGAGTGGTAGCACTACCGCACTGAGATCTCCTCAGCGGCGGAACTTGCGACAGAGAGAAGCATGGCAAAGAAAGTCGTTGGATTCGTCAAACTGCAGATTCCTGCAGGCAAGGCGAACCCGGCGCCGCCCGTGGGTACGGCTCTCGGCCCCCAAGGTATCAACATTATGGGCTTCTGCAAAGAGTTTAACGCTCGGACGCAGGGTGGCGATATGGTGATCCCGGTCGAAGTCACGATCTACGGCGACAAGTCCTTCACGTTCATTCTGAAAACTCCGCCAGCGGCCGAGTTGATCAAGAAGGAACTGGGGCTTGCCGGCGGTTCCGGTCAGCCGAACAAGAACAAAGTGGGCTCGGTTACTCAGGCCCAACTGCGTAAAATCGCAGAACTCAAGATGCCCGACCTCAACACGGAATCCATCGAGAGCGCCATGAGCATGATTGCTGGTGCCGCGCGTTCGATGGGCGTGACGGTCCAGGACTGAGCATGAAGACTCACGGAAAGAAGTTCACGGCTGCGAGCGAGCGCCGTGACGTGAAGACGACATACCAGTCGGCGCAGGCCATCGACCTCGTGAAGGCGATGGCGTTCGCCAAATTCGACGAAACCGTCGAGGTGGCCGTGCGTTTGGGCGTCGATCCGCGACATGCGGATCAGGTCGTGCGTGGAACCGTCGTGTTGCCGGCCGGCACTGGTAAATCAGTGCGAGTGCTCGTCATCGCGAATGGCGCCAAGGCGCAGGAAGCCACGGAAGCGGGCGCTGACATGGTCGGCACCGAATTTCTGGCGAAAATCAAGGAAGGTTGGGTCGATTTCGACGTGATGATTGCCACGCCCGATCTCATGGGCCAGATCGGTCAACTCGGTCGCGTGCTGGGTCCTCGCGGACTGATGCCGAATCCGAAAGCCGGTACGGTCACGTTTGACGTCGGCAAGGCGGTACGTGAGTCGAAAGGCGGCAAGATCGAGTTCCGCGTCGACAAGGGTGGCAATGTGCACGCCCCGATCGGCAAGATCTCGTTCGAAGCGTCGGCACTGGCCACGAACTTCAACGCCTTGATGGACACGATTGTGCGCGCCAAGCCGTCCGCGGCAAAGGGTGTGTATGTCCGCAACGTCGCGATCTCGAGCTCCATGGGACCCGGCGTCAGCATCGATATCACACCGTTCCGCTAAGAGGCCACGATCATGAAAAGCAAGCCGAAGATGAAGCAATCGGACAAGCAGAAGCTGGTGGACGACCTGCGCGCCAAGCTCGGGACCGACACGACACTCTACTACACCGACTTCACTGGTCTCAACGTGAAACGCATGACAGATCTCCGCCGCCGTTTGCGCAAGGCCGGTGTTGAGTATGTCGTGATCAAGAACTCGCTCGCTATCCGCGCAGTAAACGAAAGCGGCTTGGTCTCACAGAAGTTGAAGGGGCCGACGGGTATTGTGGTCGCGAAGGACGGTGTCACGGCGGCCAAAGTGCTCACCGACTTTGCGAAGGAGAACGATCAGAGACCGCCGGTGAAAGGCGGAATTTACGAAGGCAAGTCGGTCGACGCGGCGCTGGTCAAGAAATTGGCCTCGCTCCCAACGCGCGACGAAGCCCTCTCGATCTTCGCCGGTTACCTGAACAGTATCCCGATGATGTTCGCCCTCGCCCTCGAAGCGCGACGTGCGCAGCTCGAAGGTCCCAACGAAATTCCCCAGGCGTCTGCCTGATCACACGCCCCAGTACTCCTGGGGGAGAATACGGAGAGTATCAAGATGGCACTTAGCAACGACGAAATCCTGGATGCAATTGGCGGCAAGACGCTCATCGAGCTGTCCGAGCTGATCGAATCGTTCAAGACGAAGTTCAACGTCACTATCGCGGCCGTAGCAGCGGGCGGCGCGGGTGGTGGTGGTGCAGCCCCGGCGGCGGCTGAAGAGCAGACCGAATTCACGGTCGTGCTCAAGGAAGCCGGCGGCAAGAAAATTCAGGTCATCAAAGTGGTTCGCGAAATCACGGGTCTTGGGTTGAAGGAAGCCAAGGATCTCGTCGACGGCGCACCAAAGGCCGTGAAGGAGAACGTATCGAAGGACGAAGCCGCACAGCTCAAGGCCAAGCTCGAAGCCGAAGGCGCCGTCGTCGAAGTGAAGTAACTGTTGTACCAACAGCGGTAGTTGGACTGCTGCTCCCCGGGGGAGCGGGTCGCAAGGCGATAACTCGCTTTAGGCGATTCGCTTCGTCGGGGACAGTGCGCTTGACGCAAGGCGATTCTCGCAAAGCGTTCACGCAAGGCGTTTCACGCATAACCGGTCCTCGGTTCGCGTGCGCAACACGTAAGCCCTCAAGATCATGATGAATCAGATCTCGTTCGCGAAGCTCGACGCGGGCATGGACATGCCCCACCTGCTCGACATCCAGACGCGCGCCTTCGAAGCGTTGTTACAACTGGATGCAGCCTCTATTGAGCGCGAAGATATCGGTCTCGAACGCGTCTTCAAAGACCTGTTCCCGATCACGGACGTCCACGAGAATTTCTCGCTGGAATTCGTGCGCTACAGTCTGGGCGAACCCAAATACTCTGTCGCCGAGTGCATCGAACGCGACATGACCTATTCAGCGCCGCTCAAAGCGACGCTGCAGCTCGTCATTTTTGAAGATGCGGGCGACGGCAAGCGCCCTCGCAACATCATCGAAAAAGAAGTCTACCTTGGCGAATTGCCACTCATCACCGAGCTCGGCACATTCGTTATCAATGGCGCCGAACGCGTCATTGTTTCGCAGTTGCACCGCTCACCGGGCGTCGTGTTCGAAGAGTCAACGCATCCCAACGGACAGCGTTTGATTTCCGCGCGCATCATCCCGTTCCGCGGTTCGTGGGTGGAGTTCACGGTCGACATTCACGACGTGATCTACGTTCACATCGACAAGAAAAAGAAATTCCCCGCGACCGCACTGCTGCGCGCGTTCGGCTGGGGCGAAAACCGCGACATCCTTCGCTTGTTCTTCGCGATTCGCGAACTGGACCTGCTGAAGATCCGCGAAACCCGCAACGATCAGCGCGAAATTCTTGGCGCGATCATTGCCGAAGACGTCACGCTGGACGGTGAAGCCGCCGCCGCCGACGCACCGAAACCGAAAACCAAAAAGGCGAAAGCCGAGCGCGAACGGTCCGAAGCCGAGTTGCTCGTGCGCGAAGGTGACGAACTCACGGAAGAAGTGCAGAATCGGCTCATTCGCCAGGGCATCAACACCATCAAGGTGTTCGCGTCCTACACCACGATCGATCTGCGCGACGAACAGGAAGCCATCGAGCGCGGCGAACGTGAAGTTCGACGCATTCTGGCCCGCGACGTCGTCGAAGCCGACAGCGGCGAAGTGGTGGCCGAATGCGGCGAAACGCTGACCGACGCCATCATCAAAAAAATTCGCAAAGCCGATATCACGAAAGTTGCAGTGTTCGTGGCGTCAGGTCGCGCGGAAAGCACCCTGATCAAGAACACGCTGGCCAAGGATCCCACGAAGGCCGAAGAAGAAGCATTGCGCCAGATTTACGCGCTGCTTCGTCCAGGCGACGCGCCCAATCGCGAAACTGCGAAGCAAGCGCTCGAGCGCCTGTTCTTCTCGCCCAAACGGTACGACCTCGGCCGCGTTGGTCGGTATAAAATCAATCAGCGTCTCGCCCTCAAGACGCCGATGTCCACGACCGTGCTCACGAAGGACGACTTCGTGGCCATCATGCGCAACCTCGTCGAATTGCACGAAGGTCGCGGTGACGTCGATGACATCGATCAGTTGGGCAACCGTCGTATCCGCTCGGTTGGCGAACTGATTGCGAACCAGTTCTCCGTTGGTCTCTCGCGCATGGCGCGACTGGTCAAGGAACGCATGAGCATCAACACCGATCCGGAAAAAATCTCGCTCGACGATCTCGTCAACGCGCGCACCGTGTCGGCGGTTATTCAGGCGTTCTTCGGATCGTCGCAGCTGTCGCAGTTCATGGATCAAACGAATCCGCTCGCGGAACTCACGCACAAGCGTCGCCTGTCCGCACTTGGACCGGGCGGTCTTACGCGTGAACGCGCCGGTTTTGAAGTGCGTGACGTGCACTACTCGCAGTACGGCCGCATGTGCCCCATCGAAACGCCTGAAGGACCAAACATCGGTCTTATCACGTCGCTGGCGTGCTTCGCGCAGGTCAACGATTTGGGCTTCATCGAAACGCCGTATCGCGTGGTCAAAGACAGTCGCGTGACGCAGGAAGTGGTATGGCTCGATGCGAACCGCGAAGAAGACGCGATCATCGCACAGGCCAACTCGAAGCTCAATCCCGACGGCACGTTTGTTGACGACCTGGTCTTGTCGCGTAAGCGCGGCGATTTGCCACTCGCACATCCGGCCGACATCGACTACATGGACGTCGCACCAGAACAGCTGGTGTCCATTGCCGCAGCGCTCATTCCGTTCCTCGAACACGATGACGCCAACCGCGCGCTCATGGGTTCGAACATGCAACGTCAGGCAGTGCCACTGCTCAACCCGCGCACGCCGCTGGTTGGTACTGGTCTCGAAAGCACGGTCGCGCGCGATTCGGGTGCCGTCATCATCGCCAAGCGCGCTGGTGTCGTGACTCGTGTAACCGCCGACGAAATCATCATCGACGCCGGTGCATTGCCGGATAACGTCGAGAGTGATCGTCCGCTGGCGCGTCTCACGCAAGTCGATCGCTACAAGATCAAGAAATACTGGCGTACCAACCAGGACACGGCCATCAACCAGCGCCCCATGGTAAAAATGGGTCAGCATGTTGCGGCGGGCGAGGTGTTGGCCGACGGTGCCGCCACGGAATTTGGTCAGCTCGCGCTGGGTACGAACGTCACGGTCGCATTCATGCCGTGGTACGGCTACAACTTCGAAGATGCCATCGTGTTGTCGGAGCGCCTGGTGAAGGACGACGTGTTCTCGTCGATCCACATTCAGGAGCTCGAACTGCACGTGCGCGACACGAAGCGTGGGCAGGAAGAAATCACGCGCGAAATTCCAAACGTCGCCGAAGAATCACTGGTTGATCTCGACGAGCGCGGCATCGTGCGTATTGGCGCCACGGTCAAGCCGGGCGACATTCTCGTTGGAAAGATCACGCCAAAGGGTGAAACAGAACTCTCTCCCGAAGAGAAGCTGCTCACCGCCATCTTCGGTGAAAAAGCGAAGGACGTGAAAGATTCGTCCCTCAAGGTTTCGCCAGGTATGGCCGGCACGGTGATCGACGTCAAGATCTTCTCGCGTGTTGAAGATCAGGTGGTTGAAAAGGATCGTGGCGAGCGCATTGGTGAAGTGCGTCGCCAGGAAGGCGAAGACAAGATTCGCGTGAACGAAGTGCGCGACATGGAGTTGTCCCGGTTGCTCAAGGGCGAGACGGTTTCGCTCGCGCTCAAGGCCGGTACGGTCGAGGAATCGATCGCGGCAGGCACAGTGCTCTCGGAAGAACTCTTGTCGGGTCTGCGTTTTGCAACGCTCGATCTCAAGACCTTCCGTGTTGAGAAGAAGGCATCGAACGATGGTGTGCGCAACATCATCGACGCCGCCAACGACGAAAAAGCGCGCATCGAAGAACGTGCGGAAGAGCGCATCGATCGCATTCTGCAGCCTGACGAATTGCCACCGGGCGTCATTCAGCTCGTGAAGGTTTATCTCGCCGAGAAGCGCAAGATTTCCGTCGGTGACAAGATGGCCGGACGCCACGGCAACAAGGGTATCGTTGCGCGTATCGTGCCAGAAGAAGACATGCCGTTCCTGCCCAACGGACGTCCGGTGGACATCGTGCTGAATCCGCTCGGTGTACCCTCGCGAATGAACGTTGGACAGATCCTGGAAACACACCTTGGGTGGGCGGCCAAGCTGCTCAACTTCTACGCGAAGACTCCAGTGTTCCAGGGCGCGAACGAACGCGAAATCGGCTTGCTGATGAAGCTTGCTGGTCTCGGCTGGGCACGTCAGTGTTTGTCGCTGGGCGCAGTCGAAACGGATGCAACGCCGTCCGATGTAGTCGCGCTGATGAACGATGTGCGTCCCGATCGTACGCAGCCGGACAAGGTTGAACTGTTGCACGATGCCGATCTCAACGACTTGAATGCGAAGAACATGTCGCAGCAGTCGAAAGATCTGTACACACGCATTCGCGAGTTCCTGATTAGCGCCGCCAAGCAGTTGGCCGAGCGTGAACAGACGGCCGTGCAGTCAGCATTGCTCGTCAATCAGGCAACGGAAATCGAATTGACGGACGATCAACGCTCCGAATCACTTGCGGCACTGACGGCGCAAGCCGCCGAGACGCCAGCCGAGACGATGCTGCGTTTGGGTCAGCCGGCGTTGGCTGGCATGCTGGGCACCAGGAAGGAAGGCAATGTGGATGCAGCCGCACTCGAAATCGTGCGCCTCGCTGGATTGTCCTCCACCGGCAAGATCAAACTGCGCGATGGTCGCACGGGCGAAACGTTTGCGGCGGGTGTCACCGTTGGTGAGGTGTACATGCTCAAGCTTTCACACTTGGTCGACGACAAGATTCACGCGCGCAGCATTGGGCCGTACTCACTCGTCACACAGCAGCCGCTGGCTGGCAAGGCGCAGTTCGGTGGGCAGCGCTTCGGAGAAATGGAAGTGTGGGCGCTGGAAGCCTACGGCGCGGCACACACGCTGCAGGAAATTCTGACGGTCAAGTCGGACGATGTGAACGGTCGTAGTCGTGTGTACGAAGCAATCGTGAAGGGCCAGAACTTGCCCGAACCCGGCATCCCGGAATCGTTCAACGTGCTGGTGAAGGAACTGCAGGCGCTGGGCATCAAGGTCACGCTTGGCGCGAGAGACGCCAACGGACGTGATGTCATTGAAGGCGCGGCAAACGGTAACGGCGGAGAGGAATAACACATGATCGATTTCCGCAGTTCGCGCGAATCACGCGCGTCGGCGTTTGACTACATGT
>Ga0105047_10000493_pt1 | contig 67380 bp, 36 predicted proteins | sample MAT04_FD_78384 | JGI IMG/M metagenome (GOLD analysis project Ga0105047, IMG submission 78384) | Freshwater microbial communities from Lake Fryxell liftoff mats and glacier meltwater in Antarctica - MAT-04 (megahit assembly) | ecosystem: Environmental > Aquatic > Freshwater > Ice > Liftoff... | reverse complement strand
TTCATCCTTCATCCTTCATCCTTCATCCTTCTCACGATCCTGTCGTCTAGTTGGCACAAGACACCTCCCTGACACGGAGGAGATCGACGGTTCGAGTCCGTCCGGGATCACTCCAACCGCACGGTTGGGTTCGATGCGGCATGTGGTGTAGTGGTCGCACACGGCTCTGTGAAAGCCGAGGTGAGGGGTTCAATTCCCCCCGCGCCGCCCTGATTTGGTTTCGAGTTCCAACTTTCATGTTCCGAGACTGGATCGGATTGAACTCGAAACGTTGAACTCGAAACGCGAAACTTCCAAAGCCGGTGTGGCCCGACACAGAAAGGCACCAAGCTCGTACCTTGGATCATGTGGGTGCGAAACCCACCGCCGGCTCTCAGACACTCTTTCAAGCAACCAAATTTACACACATCCCGTTGAAGCGGACGCGATGTTCCGACTATCCGTCCTCCCCACGTTCACAGCACATCGAGAATCTCAGAAATTCATGGGACGCTGATGCGCCTGTTTCGGTAAACTAGCGATTCGCTATTCCGTCCAATGCCTACCCTGCCGTTATCGATAGGTGCTGACCAATGATGGAGTTTGCCGACGCTCGCAAGGCGGCCGTGGTTCTCGCTGCTCTCGCTGAACCCACTCGCCTACGAATTGTTTTTCACCTTGCCCGCGGTCCTCATCACGTGAGTCAGCTTGCCGAACTTGTCGGCACGCCAATGGTCAACATGTCTCACCACCTTGGAGTGATGAGAACAGCCGGCCTCCTGGAAGACGAGAAAGATGGTCGCAAGGTCGTCTATCGGTTCCGACAGGACATTTTCACCGGTGGTGATGGCACCGAAACGCTTGGGACCTTGAGTATTGGGCCATTCCGAGTGGTGATCCGGGCCGCTGACGAGGCCAATGGTTCGAAATCCAAGACCAAACGGAAGACCCCGAGCTGAGTTGATCTGTAAGATGGCCGGATGGAACCTGTCGTTTCCTCGGGCGGGCACCGGCCAATCTGGCGAACCGTTCTCGCCCTGGCGCTGCCCGCACTCGCACAGCAGTATCTCCACCTCCTCGTTCGGTTATCCGATCAGTATCTCGCGGATAACTTCGAACTCGCGGACCGTTCTGCCCGCGCGACCTACCTATCTGCTCTGAACACCGCGAATTATCTGTACTGGTTCGTCTCCAGCTATACCGTCGTGGTCAGCGTCGGTGCGACCGCGCTGGTCTCGCGGTTCGTCGGTGCCGGGGATACCTCGCTGGCACACCGGGCAACCGGGCAGGCGATCTTGCTGGGCATCACATTTGGGTTGATTGGTTCGCTCGCGGGTGTGTTCGGGCTGCCTTCCCTGATCGCGGCGTTGCAACTTCGGGGTGATGCGGGCGTGTATGCGGTGCAGTTCCTGATGCCCCTGGCCGTCATGCTGGTGTTCCAGATCATCGAATCGGCATGCATCGCGTGCCTGGCCGGGGCCGGGGACACCCGCACGGGGCTGAAAGTGCTCGGAATGGTGGCATGTTTGAACATCCCCTTCGCGTGGATGCTCTGTTTCGGGATCGGGCCATGGGGTGGTTTGGGGTTCGAGGGAATCTCACTGGGAACAGGGTTAAGCCATCTCATCGGATGCGTGATTCTGCTGACAATTCTGGCGCGAGGTAAGTCGGGGCTACAGCTGACCTGGGCGAATCTGGTCCCGGATCTCCCACTGATCCGCCGGTTGCTAAGGGTCAGTATCCCCGCGGCCGTGGATAGTCTTTCGATCGCGGTATGCCAGCTCTGGTTCCTGAGTCTCGTCAACAGACTTGGCGACACCGCAACTGCGGCTCATGGAATTGCGTTAAACTGGGAAGCGCTTGGCTTCCTCGCGGGGGCGGCATTCGGCACTGCGGCGATGACGTTGGTTGGTCAGAACCTGGGTGCTGGCAACCCTGCCAGGGCGGCTCGGAGCGGGTGGATCGCGTTCCAGATGGGTGCGGCCGCCATGATTGGGATGGGGGTCATGTTCGTGCTCTTCGCGGTGCCGATGTTCCGGCTGTTCTGCCACGAAGAAAGCTCGCGACAAGTGATCGACGTTGGCGTGCCGGTATTGCGGCTCATCGCGATGGCGATGCCGGCGCTGGCGAGCCAGATCATCTTCACGGCGGCGCTGCGGGGAGCCGGTGATACCCGGGTTCCCGTGCTGATCAGCTGGGTCGGGTTCCTGGGCGTTCGGCTTCCACTGGCCCATCTGCTGACTCAATCGGAGATCAACCTTGGCTGGCTCGGCGTGATTCCGGGGTGGAACATGGGACTGATGGGCGCGTGGGTGGCGATGTGTACCGACATCTGGGTTCGCGGCAGTTTCTTCGCTATTCGGTTCGCGAGCGGTCGGTGGAAGAAGATCGAAGTCTGAGCGAGGAAATACCCCCGCGCAATGAAGCGACCCGGCCAGAGGCCGGGTCGGGAGGCAGACGTCGGGAAAAGCATACCCGTTGCGAATAGCTGTTTCTTAACCTCCCCCCTTGTGGGGAAAGTCGCTCCGAGTCTTCGAGGAGCGGGTGGGGGGTAATGCCTTAACATCTTGGAAGGCTTTTACCCCCCACCCGGCTCGCAAAGCCTCGCCACCTGAAGCAAACAACCCCACAAGGGGGGAGGGCAAAACAACACACACTTGGTAGCTGATTTCACCCACGCTGCCTAACAGTCTTGTTTACTTCGAGAGGCAATAGAGCGCCTTCCCCGAGCGGATGAACAGGCGTCCGTCCACTGCGACAGGAGTCGCGTCGAAGTTGCTGCGGTCACTGAGGTCGTTCGTCGCGAGCAATTCGTACTTCGGTTTCGCCGCGATCACGTATGTGCGACCCTCGCGACCGACGTAGTAGATTCGGCCATCAGCCAGGAGCGAGGAAGCGTATACACCACCGGCACGGGGCACACGTTCTTCATAGACCACATCACCAGTGTCTGCCTTGGCGCAGAACGCGGTTCCGCTTGCGTCGTTCATCCAGTACACATGCCCCTCGTGATACACCGGTGACGATACGTTCGAGCCTTTCTTGCTCGTCCACAGGCGGTGCGTCTTGGTCACGTCGCCCTTGCCTCCCGTGCGAACCGCCAACCCCACGACGCCGCTGCGACCGCCCAGGCAGTAGACCACTCCGTCGCGCGCGACAACGCTGGGGACCATGTACCACGTGATATCGGTGTCGCAGTTCCAGAGTGACGCACCCGTTGCCGGGTCGATGCCGAGTACCTTCTTGGCCGCCGGCACGATCAGTTCGTCCTTGCCGTCCTTGGTCTTCACAACCAGCGGCGTGTTCCACGCTTCCTTGACTCCCTTGACTCGCCACTTCTCAGCCCCCGTGGCCTTATCGAGTGCAACGACCGAGTCGCTCTCGATGCTGGCATTAACGATCACGAGATCGCCGTAAAGAAACGGCGATGCCGACGATCCCCACGCGCCTGTTCGGTCGCCGACATCCGTCTGCCACAGTTGTTTCCCAGAGTGGTCGAACGCGATCACCCCAGTCTTGCCAAAGAAGCAATACACGCGCTCCGCATCCACGACGGGGGTATTGGAAGCGTAGCCGTCACCATCACGCGACACGTCCAGTTCAGGCAGCTTTGCCGGGACTTCCTTCGACCAGACTTGCTTGCCGGTCTTGCGGTCCAGACAGAGGAGATGCCGGCGCAGATCGGCCTGAGCACCGCCGGGCGTCCCGGGAACCTTGTATCCCGTCCAGCATGTGATGAAGATCTTGTCGCCAATGAAGACCGGACTCGACGACCCCGGCCCTGGTAGATCGGCCTTCCAGGTCACGTTCTCCTTCGCGCTCCAGGTGATGGGGAGACCTTGTTCAGTGCTGATACCGGAGCCGTCCGGGCCTCGAAACCGTGGCCAGTCGGCGGCTATAAGCGGGAGTGAGATGAGACTGAAAAACAGAGTGGCGGTAACACTTCGATGCATGATGGCACCTTGGGCAATAGAAGAATGCCCCGAGTGTAGCACGCATAGGAGGGTAGGTGGAACCGATTCCAGTCGTCACTGGGGGTTCATCACAGGGCCGTGTGGATTTTTCGGGAGGGCGAATCTCCTGCCGAGCCACAGCTTCGGCTCGGCAGGAGACTCGCCCTCTCTATTCACGCTACACATCTCCTGTATCTGCTTGATAACGCGACGGAATTCCCGTGGTCACTGTTGCCACTCACCAGCCGATACCCATTTCGCGGAGCCGAATCCGAAGTCGTTCTACATCCCAGCAGTGGATCGCGGACTCACGCTCACGAAGAGTCAACAGACGGCCATCCGTCGCAAAGGCGACTTGTTGTACCGCAGTCGCACCAACAGGAGTCAGGTTCAGGACAAGTTCAAACCCACGGGGGCTGCGTTGCCATAAGCGTACTCGCTTGTCGCGACTGCCGGTCGCGAGCAGTTGGCCATCGTGGCTAAAGGCGATGGATGTCACGCGGTCGGTGTGGGCATTCAGGTCCGCGACGACCTTCCCATCTGGGATCTGGCGGACGACCACGCGGCCTTTATGCATCCCCGAGGCAACGAGCGTTTCATCGGTACTCAGAGCAACGGCTGTTGTCGCTCCATCGGCACTGGTCCACATCGCATCGACTTCAATCCGCCCGGGCTTGCCGTCCTCTTGATAATGCACCAATCGAACGGAGCCGTCTCGCGCACCCACGACAGCGTAGCGATCCACCGCGTCGATGCACGTCAAACCCGCGAGTCCGGACGTGAATTCCGCGAAGTCGTTCCGCCACTCCGCAAGTGACTTCCGCTGAGGGATACTCAGCACAGTTAACTTGTTTTGACGGGTGAGCCAGAGTCGCTGGCCGTTGCGATCAGGTCGGAAGTTGTAATCATCACCCCTGGGAAGGGAAGTCGGGATTCCAGGCGTCTTGATCACCTCATCAACCTCGAGATCGATCCAGCCATTCCCATCTGAGAAAGCCATTCCCTTTGCGAACGGAGCCGCAACGAACGTCGAACAAATCGACTGCGCTTGCCGATTCCGCAGCGTGCGAGGAGAAGTGCCATCGGCGGGCCACTCAAGCAAGAGGGTTCCCAGGGTTCCATCCGGCTCCGCTTGGGGCGTGCTCGCGATCGTGACGACGCGCCCGTCTGGCCGCACCCCAAACGCCCGAATCGGCGTCGCCTGGTTTAGTGTGCGATGTTCCAGGCCGTGGCGAACTTCGTAGATGATCGTTTTCCGATCGGTGGCCACGACGAGTTGTTGGCCGTCCGGGCTCATGGTCGCTGCAAGGGTTTCCCCAAGAGCGAGCCGAAGTGCAAGTCGGCCGCTGGCGAGATCCCACAACCGCAGGGTGCCATCAGTGCTACCCGCGATCGTCGCGGCCAGCGAGCCGTTCGGAGAAACAGCTGCACCTCTCCCGTAACCCCGCTGGGCATCGAGACCCAGTTCGGGGTCAGACAGGTTCCGTCCATACTGCCGCAACAAACGATCCCAGACCGCCAGGCCAGTAGGGCCGCTCGAGAGCAGTTGGTTGCCCGAAGGCGTGGCTGCTCTCCAGCCCCTCATCTCGGCAATGCATTCTTCTTTGAGGAGCGCGAGTGTCTCGGGATTGGCAGACTCGAGGCCGTTTCGCTCGAACAACACTCTCCTGGGCTGGCCAGGGAACACGAGCAGACCTTCCACGGGATTGCCGCTCTCAGCCGGTGGGACATGCGCCAGTTCCTTGCCCTTGCCATCGATCGCCCAACGCTTCACAGTGCCGTCGAGCGCGGAGGTGTAAAAGAATGCACCCTCGGGATCGAATGCGACTCCTGAGATATCCTTCTTGTGCCCAGACCACATGAACACGGGCGAAGTTCCCTGAGACAAATCCCAGCGACAAATCTGGCCGCTCCGACAACCGACGATCAGCCAGCGGCCATCGGGGCTAAAGGCCATCGCCCGGCCGCCGTCCTGTGCGTACCCGCCACCCTGTGATGCCACCGGGGTGCCGGTATACGAGAGCGTGCGAAGGGTCTTGCCCGTCGTTGGGTCCACCAGCAACACGCGACAGCCGATCCAGGCTTTCCCTTCCGCGATGGCCAGCACTTTCCCATCGGGCCGATACGCAAGGGCTCTCGCGCTCATTCCGGGCCCGGCGATTGCAATCTCGCGAAGGTCGGGTGAGGCCAGGCAAACGGCAGCGGCCGACCGCAATTCAACAGGGTCGCCCGCGGCAAGATCCGTGTAACCACCGGCCTGCGCTAAATCGCCGAGCCCTTCCCAGGTCCACCCGGCGTGGGGTTCGGTCGAATTACGCTGGACTCGCCCAAGGAGGTTGAAATACTCCTTGATCATCACGGCGTGACTGGCTTCAGTTGCGGCACGTCGGGCCTCGACCTCCGCTCGCCTCGCCTCGGTTTCGGCACGTCGTGCTTCTGCCTCGGCTCGTGTCTGGGCCTCATTCAGTTTCTCCGCCGCAGCAAGTCTCGATTGGTAGAGCAGGGCAGCGGGAGGCACAACGAGAAGTGTCAAACACGCGAACGCTGCCAGCGACGCAACCACGGGGTTTCGCCTCACCCAACGGCACCCTCGATGGACAACACCGAGCGGTCGAACGCTGATCGGTTTGCCCGCCTGGAAACGCTCCAGGTCTTCGGCCAGTTCCTCCGCGGTGCTGTATCTCTCAGCGGGATCTTTCTCCAGGCATTTCTGGCAGATCAACTCCAACTCAGGGGGCAACTCGCGGACGACGCGACGAATCGGTGTCGGAGCGGACGCGAGGATTTTCGCCAGGATTTCGCTGGCAACCGGGGCCGCGAACGGCCTCGTGCCGACGAGGCATTCGTACAGGATGACGCCCAAACTCCAGACATCTGCCGGCGGGCCGACGAACTTGGTTCGGCCGTCGGCCTGTTCGGGGGCCATGTAGGCTGGCGTTCCCATGATGGCTTGCGTCTCGGTCAGTTCGGACGCGGCACGCTTGGCGAGACCGAAGTCGGCGATTTTCGGCAACCCATCCGCATCAAACAGGATGTTCCCAGGTTTGAGGTCGCGGTGAACGATGTTCGCGGAGTGGATCGCCGCAGCGGCCCGAGCGACCTGCCCAATCAACTTCGCAGCCTCAAGCGGCTTCATCCGTGTGCCGTTCGTGAGCCGGTCCGTGAGGGAGCCTCCGGGAAGATATTCCAGAACCAGGAACGGACTCTTCTCACGTTCCCCAAACTCGTACACCTGAACGACGTGGGGGTGTTTGATCGAGGCCATCGCCTCGGCTTCGATGAGAAACCGGCTGACCGCTCGCAGATCGGCCGCTCCAGTCCGCAACATCATCTTGATGGCGACGGTGCGATTCAGCCGGAGGTGTTGCGCCTTGTACACGACACCCATTCCACCGCGGCCGAGTTCCCCGGTGATCTGGTATCCGGGGATTTCGGGAATCGCGCGGCGTGACTCGCCCCCCGTGGGGTGGCCGAGTTCGCGTGGCGATCGCGTGGCCGTGCTGTCCAGGTTGGGGTCCCCGTTGAAGCCCATTTCGGCGAGAAGTGCCTCAACGTCAGGTTGACACGTCGCCGAGTTCGGCTTCGGCTCGGTAGGTGCGGTGAGCTGGGTGAGTGTATCGTTCTGGGCAAGCTCCTCACCTGGGAATAGGGGTACGCTCTTGGTGCCATCAAGGGGACCAGAGTTGGGATTGGCAGGAGACATGACACCTCGATCTGGGCGCGGCTGCTGTACGGTCATCTTAACCGAATTGAACTGCATCTCCAACGGAGCAGTCTGTCACCTCGGGGCTGTTCGGTGTTTGAGGTTTCGCATCAAATCGCAGCCAAGATTGGCACTTCACTCCAATTGAGCCGAAAACTCATCCCCAAGCCCCGATTTTGCCGATAGTACCGTCTGGGCAACCGTCATTGTGTGGGGTGTGAGCCCAGTGCTAAACTGAGCGCATGAACACGCTCATGCCCAACAGGATGGAGCAAACGGCCATGACGGCCCCGTCACTCTTTAACACCGGGAAGCGGCCCAAGGCCGAACCGCCTACCGCCAGCGGTCCCCACTCCGGGTTGTTTGCTAACATCGTTTTCGATCGACCACTCGATACCGAATACACCTACGCCATTCCCGCCGATCTCGTCGAGAAAGTCGGCGTCGGGAAGCGTGTCGAAGCGCCGTTCGGCAAAGGTGGCAAATCCACCATCGGGTTCTGCGTTCGCGTCACGGATCAGGCACCCACCGCGAACTTCGAGATCAAGCCGGTTCATCGTGTCCTCGATGACGACGCGATCATTGACGATCACCTGATGAAACTGACGCGCTGGATCGCGGATTACTACCTCTGCGGCTGGGGTCAGGTGCTGCACGCAGTCGTGCCTGCTGGTGTGCGAGAGAACGCCGGAACCCGTGTTGCCGCGTTCGTCGAACCCGTCGCCAAGGAGCAACTCCCGAACCCATTGCCGACAGTCACGCCACAGCAAAAAGCCGCACTCGACAAGCTCAAGAAGGAAGGCCGACCGCTCGAGATTCTTCAGCTTGCCCGCATCGCGAAATGCACTGCGGGAGTGATCTCCGGTCTGGTCAAGAAAGGGCTACTGCGGAAGTTCAGCGAGCGGATTGAGACCTCGGGTTTGGAGTCGGGAGACAGTAGCCCGGAGACCGAGATCACCACGCCATCGGCACCCATCGAGTTGAACTCCGATCAACAGCGCGTCTGGGAACAAATCCGTGCCACGCTCGATTCTGGCGAGGGATTCAAACCGTTCCTCCTGCACGGCGTTACAGGTAGCGGCAAGACCGAGATCTATCTCCGTGCGATCGAAGAAACGGTGAAGCAGGGGAAGGAAGCGATCGTCCTCGTTCCCGAGATCTCGCTCACACCGCAGACACTCGCTCGGTTCTCGGGTCGCTGCGGGAACGTGGCCGTGTTGCACAGCCACCTCACCGATGCCGAGCGTGGCGGCTACTGGCGGCGAGTCGCGACGGGGCACGTTCAGGTCGTGGTCGGTGCCCGCAGTGCGGTGTTCGCCCCGACACGCAAACTCGGCCTCATCGTCATCGACGAGGAGCACGAGAATAGTTTCAAGCAGGAAGCCACACCACGCTACCACGCCCGGGATGTTGCGGTGATGCGAGCAAGACTCGAAGGGATCCCGATTCTGATGGGGTCCGCGACACCGAGCCTGGAAAGCTGGTCGAACGCCGCACGTGGGAACTACACGCTCCTGAGTATGCCGAGCCGCGTCGAGAGTCGGCCGATGCCCGCCGTCAAGATCATCGACTTGCGGCACGAGCCGAAACCGAGCAACGGGAAACACTTCGCCATCGGAGCGACGCTTGAGAAAGCGATGCGGGACGCGCTCAAGCAAAAGGGGCAGATCATTCTGCTGCTGAATCGCCGTGGGTTCAGCACTCACGTTCACTGTCAGGCGTGTGGGCACGTCGCTCAGTGCGTGAACTGTGATCTGGCGCTGACGTTCCACCGCACGAAGGCCGCGCTGGTCTGCCATTTCTGCGGCTTCGAGACGGCACCATTCCAGAACTGCCCCAGTTGCTCGCAACCCGGAATGCGCTATCAGGGGCTTGGCACCGAGAAGTTGCACGCCGAGATTGAAGCGAAGTTCCCGGGGTATGTCTGCCAGCGAATGGATTCGGACACGATGTCGAAACCGGGGAGCCATCAGCGAGTGCTCGATGCGTTCCGCGATGGGCTGATCCACATCCTCGTCGGAACGCAGATGATTGCGAAGGGGCTGGACTTCCCCAACGTCACGCTTGTGGGTGTGGTGAACGCCGATGTCGGGTTACATCTCCCCGATTTCCGCAGTGCCGAGCGGACGTTCCAGATCCTCGCGCAGGTCGCGGGCCGTGCCGGCCGCGGCGACAAGGGTGGGAACGTCCTCGTGCAAACATTCACACCCGAGCATCCCTGCATCACGCTCGCCGCGAATCACGACTTCGTGACATTCGCGGGGCAGGAACTCGCTCACCGCAGGGAACACCAGTACCCGCCATATCACCGCATGGCTCGGCTCATCGTTCGGAGCGAGAAAGAGGACGCCGCCGCCCAGTTCGCGGACACGCTCGCCGCGGCGTTTGCCGAAGCCACGAAGCGGAACCAGGCCAACCCCGTCGCGCCGGGTTCACCTGCACCTGTGCGGATTCTCGGCCCAGCGGAGTGCCCGGTGTTTCGGCTGAACAACTACTATCGGTTCCATTTCCAGGTGCAATCCGCCGACAGCGCGCTACTCCATACCGTGCTGCGTGACGTTCTGGTGATCGCTAAACCGCCCAGCGGAGTGGAATTTCAGGTTGACATTGATCCCTTCAGCATGATGTGAAGCCCCACTCTCACATTCTGTGCAACCATATCATCAACTGGAGCGTATGATGAGCAGGGTCCGGAGCAATCCGGATCACTCTGCATTCACCGGCATCCGAGGTGATCATCATGGCCCGCCCAGGTTTCGGTCTGGTATCCTTCTGTGTTCTCACTGGCGTTGTGCTCGTGGGGTGTGGGAAAGAGCCTGAGCCATTCAAACCGGTCAAGTACGACTACAACACGCCTGTCGATCTCAATGCCTTCGCCAAGCAATTCCTGGACAACGCTCCTGCGAATAAGGACCGAATGGCCAGTGCGGAGAAGGCGCAACTGACGTTCATCGACCTCGAAGGGAAGAAGGTCGATCTCTCGAACTACAAGGACAAATCGAACGTCGTCCTCGTCATGACCAAGGGGATGCCGCAATCGCCCGGCGGTGTGTTCTGCCCGGGGTGCCTGGCCCAGATGAACGCGATGGTCGCGAACAACGCGGAGTTCAAAAAGCGCGAGGCCGAGGTGCTGGTCGTGTTCCCAGGGCCATCCGAAAAGGCCGGCGAGTTTCTGACCACCGCGAAAGTCAGTGAAGGCAACAAGCCCTCGCCGATTCCGCTGCTGCTCGACAAAGACATGGCCGCTGTGAACCTCCTCGGCATCAGCGGCGACCGGGCCAAGCCTTCGACGTACATTCTCGACCGCAAGGGAAACGTGGTGTACGCTTATGTGGGTGAACACACCACTGACCGCCCTTCCGTGAAGGCACTGCTGAATCAACTCGACAAATTGAACACGAAGCAGTGATCGGGTTTCTCCGTGGACCGCGGCCGGCTCGGCCGCTGAGCGAAAGCGAGTCGGTTGCGGTTGGGATAGTTCCCAGCAACCCGGATGGAATAGGTGGTTCGGCCGAGCCGGCCGCGGTCCACAGACAAAGTGGCGGTTGGGATAGTTCCCAGCAACCCGGATGGAATAGGTGGTGCGGCCGAGCCGGCCGCGGTTCACAGACACAACTTCTGGCAGGGCGGGCGATCATGCCTGCCTCTCCAGCCTTCCGCTTCCGAGGCATGTCATGTCCCAGAGTTGGTACATCGAGTCGGGCGGGAAGCTGGAGGGTCCGATCACTTCACGTGAATTGCGCGATCGTGCCGCTGCCGGGAAACTGCAACCCACCGACAAAGTCAGCCCGGATGGGAAGAAGTGGGCTCCCGCCTCGAAAATCAAGGGACTCACGTTCTCGGACACGGTTGATCAGCCCGGAGCCACGGTCGCCGTCGCAGTTTCCGCTTCCATCCCTGCACCGATCTCACCTCAACCCCCAAAGGTAAACGGTTCCGGTGCGATGATCGAAACCGTCGAGGCCGAGCAGATCCCGGGCTACGAGGTTTCGGGCGTTCTGGGGAAGGGTGCTTGCGGTGTCGTCTTTCGTGCCCGGCAAGTCAAACTCGATCGCGTTGTCGCGCTGAAGATGGTGCTCACTGATCGGAAACCGACCCCCGCGGCGCTCGCCCGGTTCGACAAGGAAGCCGTCTCGCTGGCCAAACTCAGGCACCCCAACATCGTCGGCGTCTACGACTGCGGGCATCATAACGGCCAGGCCTACTTCGCGATGGAACTCCTGGAAGGTGAAGACCTCGGAGCACGTCTCGACGCAGGTGGCCCACTCGATGAATTCACGGCCTGGCACATTGCCAGGCAGACCGCGGCGGCACTCGCTCACGCGGCCGATCTGGGTGTCTATCACCGCGACATCAAGCCCGCGAACCTGTTCCTGACCCCGCCGCCGACCGGTTACCCACTTCCACCGGGCGTGCCGCTCGTGAAGGTCACCGACTTCGGTCTCGCACTCACGCGCCAGACCGGCGACGAATCGACCGATCAGCGACTCACTGCGGCCGGGGTGGTACTCGGCACCCCCGCGTACATGCCGCCCGAGCAGTTCGCCGGCTCCGACATCGACCACCGAGCCGACATCTACGCGCTCGGCGCGACAATGTTCCATCTCCTGTCCGGTGATTCGCCATTCAACGGGGCGAGCATCTGGGAAGTCATGCTGAAGAAATCCGAGCCAACCCCTCGCCTCGGCGCACCGATTTCTGAAGAAACGGCGGATCTCATCGAGCTACTGATGGCCCAGAAGCCGTCAGATCGAGTCGGAACCTACCGTGAGTTGCTTGACCGCATCGACGCGCTGCCGTTCATGCAGGGAACCACGGTGAGTTCGTCCTCGATCCGGATACCAGGATCGCGTCCATCCGTGACGGGAATTCCGTCTGAGCACGACGACGAAGACGGTGACGAACCGGCGACTGGGAGATTGCGGAAGCCCGCTCCCAAAAGCAAAACAAAGCTCTACATCCTGGCGGCGCTCGGAGGGCTGGCGATCGCCGGTGCCGTGGCACTGGGAGCCAAGCTCCCCGGCGGGAAAGCAGACCCGATCGCCGGGCCGAACACCCAGAAAAGCGTGGAGTTCGTGACGGGAGACCGTGAAGAGTTATTCACGCGTGACACGCTGCTTGGGTGGTCAGTCAAGGGCTGGGCCATCGGTACGGACGATGAAAAAACCTCGGTTATGGTCGGCAAGGGAAGTGCCAGCCGAAGGTTCAGGATGCCGGCCCAATACCGTGTCTTGCTCGGCGTTGATCTCCACGAGGCGGCCGCACTGGAACTTGTGGTTGCGATCGCGGAAGGTTCGCCCGCAACCGCGAAGCACTGGTCGATCCGCGTGGATCGCGAGAAGGGGACGACGTTTGGCGTTCGGGAAGGCGAGCACGGCTCATACCAGCCACTTGGGGCTGCGATCCCGGTTCCGACGAAACAACAGATCGACGATGGCGAGAAGGGGCGATACAGCGAAGTTCGCTTCGACCGAGCCGGCGGCCGAATCAAGGCGTTCTACCTGAGTAAACCACTCGGTGAGATCGAAGAAGCCGGTACGGTGAAACTGCCCGAAGTGCGATTCACGACTGACGGCGGTGCTGTTCGCCTTGACACCGTGGCCGTCGAGGAACTGGTCGAGAAACCGTGAGCAACGAGTCATTCAGCGGGTGGGCGATTGATTGTCTCGGCCTAAAGTCAGCGGCGTTGGGAGAAACTCTACTTCCCTGTAACATCCGTTCTCCCCCCTCGTCACATCCGCTCTGCGGTGTGACGGGTCTTCGGCCGCTCCTGCGGCCAAAGTTCGAGAACTCAACGAGAAGCACAGTACCTCCCAACAGCTCTGTCTTTTTTTGAGTTCATGCCATATCAAAGTGCTAGATCGTGGTTTTTCATGTTAATCTGGGCACTTTCCAGGCGTGAAAACGATTCATCTTTGGCGTGAATTTTTCGACAAGTGCCGCACCCGATGAGAGTTGCGATTACACTCACGCTCTTTCTTCCAGACAGGTAAAATGGTTCCAGAGAGGGGTGTGCATATCGTCTGGAACCATTTTCATGGCTCAGTGAAACAGATGAATTCGAGATGCGGTCGCCCACCCGACCGGACTCAATTTCCCCCACATCGCGTCACCGCCAGTACCTGCCCACGATTCACACCCGTGACCCTCAGAATTACCTGCTTTTTCTCAGTTTGCTGATCAGAATACACGTCCTCACCCTAATAATTCCTACTGAAAACCCGAAACACGGCGGATGCGCCCTCCATTCTGCCAACATTCTGTCACGACGCGTGTTGTGTTCGTTGACAGCCGTAGTTCCGGGATGATACCGTAAACCCAGCGGCTCAAGCCAACCACTCAAAACTGTGGAGCCTACCCGACTCCTGGAGGTTTCAACTTCCAGCCCGGGTCGGTTGCGAGAGCACGTCGCACACCATCACGAGGGAGTTTCAAGTAAAGTTTCGTGTTTCGAGCCGAAGCCAACCCTCTTCACTCGAAACCCACACTCTTGACGCGAAACCACTCTGGAGACACCGATATGGCGATAACAAAAGGCGTGTGGGGCATCGACATTGGTCAATGCGCCCTCAAAGCCCTCCGTCTGGAGATGATCGACGGAAAGCCAACCGCCACGGCGTTCGATTATGTCGAACACACCAAAATCCTGTCTCAGCCAGATGCGGATCCAGACTCCCTCATCCGCGAAGCCCTCGATAAATTCCTCTCTCGCAACGAACTGAAACTCGATGAGGTTGCCATCGGGATCGCCGGTCAGTCAGGGCTCGCACGGTTCGTGAAACTTCCGCCGGTCGAAGAGAAGAAGATCGCCGAGATCGTGAAGTTCGAGGCCAAACAGCAGATCCCGTTCCCGCTTGATGAAGTCGTCTGGGACTTCCAGAAGATCGCCGGCGGCGAATCCGTCGATGGCTTCGCGCTGGAAACCGAGATTGGTCTGTTCGCGATGAAGCGGGACGTGATCTCGCGATACCTCGGCTACTTCTCGGGGTCGAAGGTCGAAGTCCATACCGTTCAAATGTCGCCGCTGGCGCTGGTGAACTTCGCGACTTACGAAATCCTTCGGAAAGGCGGCTCAACCCCCGTCACTCCCGAAGCGGAAACCGACGACGAGACCCCCAAGGGGAAGAAACGCTGTGCCGTCGTCATGGACATTGGCACCGACGCCTCGAACCTGATCATCACCGACGGCGGGAAGATCATCTGGCAGCGCCCAATTCCGCTGGGTGGAAACAACTTCACCCGAGCACTGACGAAGGAACTCAAGCTCACGTTCGCCAAGGCCGAGCACCTGAAGCGGAACGCCGCGAAAAGCCCGGAGATGGCGAACATCCTCAAGGCGATCAAGCCAGTCCTTACCGACTTCGTGGGTGAAGTTCAGCGGTCGCTCGGATACTTCACGAACACTCACCGCGATGCCCACGTCGCCTATCTGGTCGGGTTGGGAAGTGCGTTCAAACTCCCTGGTCTGCAGAAGTACCTCGGCGACAAACTTTCGCTGGAAGTTCGCAAGCCTGGGAAGTTCGCACGACTGGCCGGTGAAAGCGTCCTCGCCGATCCGCTGTTCCAGGAAAACCTCCTGACGTTCCCGATCGCCTACGGGCTGGCCCTCCAGGCGTTGGGCGAGGCGCGACTGACCACGAACCTGCTTCCTTCCGAGATCCGCTTCGATCGCATCATTCGAGCGAAGAAACCGTATGCCGTCACCGCCGCTGCAATGCTGTTGGTCGGCACTGCGGGGTTGGCTCTCGGCTTCTCCGCGGACCTGAAGTCTGTATCTGATGCCAAGATCGAAGACGCACAGAAGCATGTCAAGACGGCGATCTCGGCGCACGACGGGCAGACGGCCAAGTATAACTCCACGATCACCGAATCGCAGGAAGCTCAACGGCGTGGCAAACTGGTCATTGCCGGCCAGGAAGAACGCCTCAACTGGCCCCGCTTCTACGAAGTCGAAACCGCCGTCATGCCCCGGCCAGGAGACAAGAAAGAGGGCGGTAACCTCACCGACTTCAACTGGAAGGGCAAGGACGACGTCGGGATTGAAGCCCTCAACTGGTTCAAACAGCGAATGGCTCGCGGCGTGCCCATCGAGCAGGCACTCGCCGACGATGCATCGGCACATCCGAAGAACCTCGCGCTCGTGAATGTCGAGGCCGTTCACACGCGGTGGGTGAAGGATCCGGCCGCGTTCCTCACGGCTGCAGATGACGCGGTTTACGGCGACGGGAAGACTCGCGGCTACGGCAAGTTCATCGCCGATACCATGCTCGATACTGAGCGGGAACCCCGCAAGGATTCGGAAGGACACTTCAGCCCCGCGTGGAAGCCCACCCTTGCACCGAACGAGAAGCCACCTGAGGGCGTCTGGGTTGTCGAGATTCGTGGCTATACCGACCACCAGGAAGCTCCCGAGTTCCTCAAGAAGGCGCTCCTCAAGAACCTCCAGAAGTTCGACACCTTCGCCAAGAACGAAGACAAGGTCGGTCGGTTCATCGTCGGCGTTCAGGATCCGGTGAAGGGGAAGGTATCGCACCCATTCATCTACAACTGGTGGAAGATCGACGACGCGCTTCCAAACTCGTTCACCTACATCAACAACTCGTATCTGGACAAGTTGTTCACGGATCGCGCGGGAGCGGGCGGCGTTGGTGGTCCCGGTGGTCAACCAGTTCCTGTCGGTCCTCCCCCGGTGCCCGGAGGGGACCCCACAGCCGGTGCACCCGCCGCTGCCGTTCCGTTGGGGCCAGCGTGGACTGGGTTGACCACAACCACTTCGGGGGTTGGTGGTGCGAATACTCCTGGTGGCATACCTGGGGGCGTGGCTCAACCCCCCATCGGTGGAACAGGCGACAAGAAGGATGGTGTCGAACGCCGGCGATATGAGTTCGTCATCATGTTCATCTGGCGCGAGCCGATCCCGTCGGGCAGCGGACTCGAGGCACCCCCTGCAGATCTCGCAGCCGGTGCAAACCCAGCCATTGGCGGTCCGCCTCGCTAACGATCTGACTCGGAGCAACGCCAAACGCTCCGCATGCCCTTCAACTGCTGGGCAGCGGAACGAACCCCTCGCGAGGGGCATAACGGGTGAAACCACCCTAACTCCAAAACACCGCCGGGTACCCGATCATGAAAAACAAAGAAGTCTTCAAGAAACACCACTTCTGGATACTGCTTGGGATTGTCCCGCTGTTTGTCTTCATCGCCGCTATCACGGTGAGTTCAAGCGTTGGCGCGGCTGTGGAGGCCAAACTCGATGCTTACAGCAAAGCCGAGAAGTCCCTCAACGGCAAACTGAACCCGAAGTCGGACGCGCTCATCAAGGCGATCAAGGAGCAGGTGTACAAGGTTGATACGAAGAAGGACGAACTCTGGAAGATCAACTGGGATCGTCAGAAGGAGATGTACGTCTGGCCGATTGCTTCCGCACGATTGAAGGATGTCGAACGCCTCAACCTGGCCTTCGGGAAGACCATCCCTTACTCCGAAAACCAGTACGAGGAGTTCAAGAAGCCCGAGGTGTATCTCGCCGAGTTCTCCACGGTTCTCCCCAAGGTGAAGGGGAGCCAACCCAGCACCGGGATGGCCGACACACTCGCTCCGACCCAGTTCAAAGATGGCTGGCAGTCCGTGTTGCGGCATGTCAACACCTGGGACGATCGCTCTCTAACCTCCGAGCAGATCTGGCTCATGATGGAGGATATCTGGGTTCAGAGGTCGATGCTGGAAGCCGTACGCTCCGTGAATGCTCAAATGGCCGAGTTCAATCGCGTGAAGTACGAGAAGGATGGGGTCGTGATCGACGATCCGGAAAAGAAAACCGCTGATGATCCGCTCCGCCGCAAGTTCCGGAGCCGCATCTGGGAACTGGAGCTCGAAGTCGTCACCCGCGACAACAAGCGAGTGATGACTGGCCGGCTCATCAACCACACGGATCGGCTCCAACTCATGGGCCTGAACAACACGATGGTCGTGAAAATATGGCTTCAGCCGGGCAAGGATGTTCGGCCATTCGAGTTCAAGATCGGTGGCGAGTTCCTCGCGGGCGTGGGAGCATTGAAGGCGGATGGGAAAACCCCCGCCAACGTCTTGAATATCGTCCCAACCGATGACCACATCATCCCGCCGACGATGGATGTAGCCGAGATTGCGAAAGTCGAGCAAGTGTTCGACACCCGCACTGTGCCGGTTCGCCGCATCGAGGCGATGGAACTTGGCAAAACCGACAGTCGATTCGCAGACCGACAAATGCTGATGCCGAACTTCGAAGCCTTCAAGAAAGAGGAACAGAGTAAAGGTGATGCTAAGATCGATGGCCCCGGGGTGCGTCCTCCGTTCGGAGGCCCATTCGTCGGACCCGGTGTGGCGGGACCTGGCGGCAGCACGAGCGGCAAATCGGGTGGCGGAACAGTTGATACCGTGGTGAACGCGAACAAGAAACGATACATCGCGGTAACCGAGGAAGTCCGTCGGATGCCGGTGGCAATCGCGGTTGTTGTCGATCAGGCGTATATGCAGGATGTCCTTCTTGCCTTCGTGAACTCGCAGCTCAAGTTCCAGATCACACAGGCAAACTGGGCACGTTTCCGCGGTTCGCTTGGAACAGGCACGAACAATCACCTGATTCCTGAGGGTGGTGGCATTGTGCAGGCATCTGGGGGTGCCGGGTTGGGCCAGGAATTCAACAATCCCGAGCCAAGGGGGCCAGGTCCAAAACCCGGACCAGGACCGGGACCAGGGCCACGCCCAGGTCCCGGACCAGGACCAATCAGCCCGTTCGCAGGCAGCGGGAACGTAAGCACTGTATCCGAATCTCAGCTCACCTCGGGGCTGATCGAGCTTTCGGTGTACGGAATCGTTTCGCTGTACGAGAAGTACATGCCGCCAGGTGAGGTGTCGAAGGATGTCGTTGAGCCGAAGCCCAAGGATGTCAAGGTAGAGCCGAAGCCGAAGCCGAAAGTCGAACCAAAAGCGAAGGTCGAACCAAAGGCCACGGAACCGAAGCCTAAGGACCCGGTAGCACCGGACCCCAAGGCTCCGAAGGAAGCGGTTGTTCCTGATCCCAAGACTCCCAAGATGCGCCGCCGCACACGCTGAATACCCGCAGGGTCGGCACGACCCGCAAGATCTACCAACGGTTCCCGCCGCTTCAGCGTTCTGCCTGTAGTGGCGGGAAAACCCCTCTGAACCGATCACAACCGCACACCACACATTGGAGGTGCCGCGAAATGGCCAAGGCGAAATCAAAAGCTGATCTGAAACAAATGCTCGTTGCCAAGGGTGAGTTCCTGGCGATGGGCGTGGCCGGATTCTTCCTATTTGTCTTCATGGTCTGGGGAGCTTCCCGGTGGCTCGGGGCGAAAAACCCAGTTGAGATGGCCGAGAAACTCGATACCCAGGCGAATCTCGTCCAGAACAAGATTCGGGATCCTAACTTCTCCGACTCGGACCTCAAGGACGCAGACGCCGAGTTGCCTCCTTGGATCACCAAGCCGTACAAGATGCCGATTGTCCCGGTCGAGTTGTTCGCGACCACCGGGCCACAGTTCGACCCGATCGCCAAACCTGACACCAAGAAGGAGAACCCTCTCGTTCTCCCAATCGGGGCGTATCAGGTCGATCTCGTCCGCGCCCCCATGAAGGGCTATGACATCACGTTCGACAACCAGGGCCAGGCGAAGATTGGCGTCATCATCTCAAAGGCCGTGAGCGAAGCAGACAAGGAAAAGCGCAAGACACTGTTCAAAACGCTCACCGGGCGAACGAAGGGTACGGCACAGATCATCCGCGATAACCCCATGCAACCGCCGATGGGGATTGGGCCGGGCCCAGGCCCAGGCCCGGGTGGGAAGCAGCCAGCCGGCGGGTTGAACCCCTTCGGTGGGGTTGGTGGCGGGTTCGACGCGAACGGTCAGCGCATGGAGAAGGCGCTCAAGTATGTCCCACTCGAAGAACTCGACGCGGCGCTCGAAAAGGGCGAAGTCCCGGCGATGACCGTGATCCCACTTCGAATGGTCATCCTGAATGCTGAGATCCCGTACAAGAAGCAGGTCGATGAGATTAAGCGCGCACTCCGGCTTCCCAGTTCGGAAGAAGCTCAGAGGTGGGGGCCGCTTTACGACGGATACGAGGTCCAACGCAAGGTTTCACGACTGATGCCTGGCGGCAACGCCGAGGTGTTCCAGGACTGGTCCGAGTACAAGTTTGAAGACAAATACCTGGAGTTGATCAACGCCCGGAAACTGGCCGATCACTTCGAGGATGGCTGGCTGTCGCACTTCATCCGGTACGACATGGCCCTTGCGTTGCCGCTCCCCGCACTGGTGCCTGAACTGGGATCGTACCCCAACATCCGGCTCGAGGCGATCAACGCCACGATCAAGAAGATGAAGGATGCGAACCGTAAGCCAGATACGCCTTCGGACCTGCTGGCACGACTGACCGGCCGACCGCCACGCGAGCAGATCTATAACCCGCAAACCAGTCAGGGGACCGGTGCCGATGCGATCTTCGGTTCCGACCTGAGCGGTGGTCCGGTGATCGCGGGTAAGGGTCCAGCTAAAGGACCGGCCGTTGGACCCGGCCGTCCACCAAAACCAGGCGAGCTTAGCAATCAAGAAGCAGCTCCGCCGATCGAGATCGAACAACTGCTTCTGCGGTTTGTCGATGTGGATGTGAAGCCCGGGTACACCTACGAGTACCGCGTTCGCCTCCGCATGATCAACCCAAACTTCGGTCTCACCAAGGAAGTTGCGATCCCCGCGTATGCGAACGTCAAGGAGATCTATAGCCCCTGGGCACAGATCGCCGACTCGATCACCGTTCCAAGCGAATCGTTCCTGTACGCGATCGACCCCGGAACATTCCGGAAGAAGATTGAGGACGAATACGGCAAGGAACGTGAACTCCGCGAGCGTCTCCAGGCGAAGGACAACCAGGTGGTTGTTGAGATGTGTAGTTGGCTCGAACAGGTTCGCACAGATGCAGGCGGCAACCGCGAGCCTGTGGGAGCCTGGGTTGTAGCCGACATGCCGGTCGGTCGTGGGGAGTACGTCGGTCGGAAGCAGTACATCAAGTTGCCGTTGTGGTCGAGCAAGGACAACCAGTACGTACTTCGCGAAGTGGCCGACCGATCGATCGTTGGGAAGAAGGATGTGGCGCTCCCGCGGGGCTGGCTGGTGGACTTCACCACCAAGTCGGTGTTGGTGGATTTCGATGGTGGCAAAGTGGTGACCAAGTCCGCGTCTGGCAAAACCATCACCGAGGAAGTGGCCGCCGAGATGCTGATCGTTCGCCCCGACGGCAAGTTGTTCGTCAAGAGCACGGTGCAGGACGAAACCGATGAGAACCGAAGGAAGATTGTCGGTGACTGGGATAAGTGGGTCAAGGAAGTCGAGAAGCGGAAGGTGACCGTGGGCACAGGGCCTGAAAACCCATTCGAGAAGAAGTGATCGTGGCTTGCTTCGATTCGATTACCACGGGGGCCTCGGCCCCCGTGGCCATTTCTGGGACAACCGCCAAATCTCCAAACGCCGGTTCAGCGCTTCTGAAACAACTCCGAGAACACCAAGTTCTCAACGACCGTGCGGAGTTTGTAACCGTCCTTCTTGCTCGCCTGTGCAATGGCCTTGATTTGGGCGGCATCGTCAATTGTCATCACGCGACGCAGTGCGAACGTCGCCAGTTGCTCGACGAATGCCTCGGCGAAGCGATCGTGATCCTGCACAAGCAATTGCTTGAAATCATCCGGCCCCTTGAAAGCACGGCCGTTCGGCAGGATGCCGCTTGCATCGACAACTGGGTTATCCCCCTGACCGCCCTGGACTTGCTCGTGCGTTCGCCACCGACCGATCGCATCAAAGGTGTCGAAGGCAAATCCGAGTGGATCGATCTTGGCATGACACGAGGCGCAGGTTGCGTGCGTGGCGTGTGCCTCGAGTTGGTTTCGAATCGTGGCCTTTGGTTTGTTGCTTGGAGTCGGGGCGAGTGGCTCGACGTTTGGCGGCGGGGGCGGTGGAGTCCGGCCGAAGATCGCTTCCGAGACCCACACGCCGCGATGGACGGGGCGATGCCGAGTTCCGTCTGATGTGAGCGACAGCACCGATGCGTGCGTGAGTATCCCTCCGCGATGATCCTCGGGGCGCAGTTTCACTTTCTGGAAGTTTGTCGAGTTCAACCGGGGCATTCCGTAATGCATTGCTAACCGAGGGTTGAGCATTGTCCAGTCTGATGTGATGAACTCACGGAGCGGCAAATTCTCCTTGAACACGGTGTCGAAGTAGAGAGTCGTCTCCAGTACCATGCTTTCTTCCAGCCACTTGTCGTAATCGGGATACAACTCGGCGTCGGCGGGGAACTGACCGACGCGGTGGAGTTGCAGCCATTGCTTCGGAAACGCATTCGTGAACCGGTTGATCTTCGCGTCTGCGAGCATCCGTGTGAGTTGGGTACGTAACACATCGGGCTTCGCGAGCGTTCCGTTGCGTGCGGCACCGATGAGTTCCTCATCGGGCATCGAACTCCACAGGAAGTACGACAGTCGCGAGGCGAGTTCCCAGTCGGTGACCTTGGGCCGTTGCTCGGTTGGGGCGCCTTCTTCCAGGTAGTAAAAGTTCTTTGAAGTCAGGATGCCGACCATCGCCGAGCGGTACGCCGAACGGAAGTTCTCGCCTGCTTTGAGTTCACTTTGCATCAACAGAATGTATCGGTCGGTCTCCGCCTCGCTAACAGGCCGACGCCAGGCATTCGAGGCAAACCGCTTCAGAGCAACCCGGGCCTCGGTGAGATCGCCATCTTTGGCCGGGAGCAACCCTTCGCGCTTCTTCTTGTCGGCATCCGTGAGGATCGGGCCATCCATTTCTACCCAATCGACGAGCAGAAGAGGATAGATGGGCTGGCCTTCTTCGTTGAAGAACTTGTAGCCTGTGGGTCGATTCTGAGGTGTGGTTGTCGTGCTCCGAAACGTGAACTTTGTGTTGCTGAGCGTGTGCCCATCGGAGAACATTCCGGGCGATTCGTTCTTGATCGTGTATGCGCCTTCGGGCAGGAATGCTTCGATCTCCACGATCGTCGGCTCACCTTCCGCTGCCAGCACGTCACGCCCCACAATTGACTTCTTCTGGCCGTGATGCCACAACGCGAGGTGCGGGACTCGTCCCTTGAACGAGGGCAACGCACTCATCTGGATCCGGATGCGATACAGACCGGGAGAACTGACATTCAGCAGGTGATGACCATGATCCGGCCACATCAACCAGCGGATCGGCCCGAACTCTCCCTGAGCCTTCCACTTGCCATCGTCTGCGTCCCGGCGGATTTTCTGGGCTTTCGGTGGAGCCGCGGGAAATGCTCGCTCAAGTACAGTTTCTGAGGCTTTGAGATAGCGCTCCACGTGCGACGGCGACAGCGACAGGAGTGAGCCAATGCGATCGAAGCCGTGCCAGCGTGGATCGTCGTTGAAGGCTCCGGGTTGATTCACATCAAAGTAGACGCCCAGCAAATCGTAGACGGTGTGACCGTACTCTTCGCGGCTCAGTCGATAGTGTGTGATCGGGCCGCGCTTGGCCATGCGTGCCGCTTCGCCTTCCTTGAGCCGCGTTGAAATCCAGTCAGCGACCTTGCCCAACTCTTCGGCCTTCGGCTGTGGTTCTTTCTTCGGTGGCATCTCTCCCGCGTTGAGTCGAAACAGCAACTCACCCCATCGCTGTGCAACCGTCTGGTTGGTGAAGTCACGCGAGAGATTGTCGAGGCGGAAGTCGCCCTTCGGCATCTTGTCGTTGTGGCAACGCAGGCAATACGTCTTGAAGAACGGCTGAACGGTGACGTCGAAATCGGCCGGTTCAGCCGCCATCGCAGTGGATGACACGAACACGAATGCGACGCTGACGAGAGTGCGTGTCATCTGGCTGCTCCTGAACTTTTCGTCCGTGGACCGCGGGCGGTTCGCCCGCTGCTGAACATCACCAATCGCAAAACGAGACAACTCAAAGCGATCGATCTCCACAACTTGAGCGAATGCATTTCGTCCGTGGACCGCGGGCGGCTCGCCCGCTGCTGTACATGTTCTGGTGCATCAGTGAACAATCCAAGGTCGCTGAGCAGCTTAGGTTTTAGGGGCGCGCCTCCCGCGGTCCACGGACAAAGACACTTCGCTTACCACTTCGCGCCGGGCGGCTTCGCCCCGGCATTCACCATTCGAATGCTGTACAGTGACGTGCGAGCGGTGATGAACAAGGTCTTGTAATCTTCGCCACCGAAGCAGACGTTGGCCGGTCCTTCAGGCACCACGATCTCTTCCAGTAGCTTGCCTTCTGGGTTGTAGATTTTCACTTTGCCGTGCGTCGTGTAGAGGTTCCCCTTCACATCGACAGCCATGCCATCGCTGCTATCTTTGATCGTGAACTGCTTCTTCCCGAGCACGCCATCCTTGCTGACCTCATAGCAATGAATCCCTGCCGGCAGTTTGTGGTAGGCAGCATCAGGATGCCTGGTGTTGCCGCCGGTATCCGCGATGTAGATACGGCTTTCGTCCGGTGAGAAGTTGATGCCGTTGGGCATGGCGAGATCCTTGACGACGGCTTCCACCTTGCCCGTCGTCGGATCGAATTTGTACACCCAGTGACCCGCGACCTCTGCCTTCTCGGTTAACCCCCACGGCGGATCGGTGAACCACAATGTGCCATCTGAGCGGATCGCCACATCGTTGGGCGAGTTGAGCCGTTTACCGTCGAACTTGTCCACAAGGACCTTGATGCTCCCGTCTTTCTCCGTTCGCACAAGGTTTCTCGCCGCGTGCTGACATGAGATGAGCCGTCCTTCCAGATCGAGGATGTTGCCGTTGGACTGCTCGCTCTTGCGGAATTCGGACAGACCGCCGCCTTCTTTCCACTGCATCAGCTTGCTGTTGGGGATATCGGAGAAAACGAGTTTCTTCTCCGCGGGGAGCCACACGGGCCCTTCGGTGAACTTCATCCCGTCGGCGAGTTTCTTCACCTTCGCGCCGGGTTCGACGAGCGACTTTGGCTCGTCAGCGCCAGCGCTGGTGAGCGCCAATACCAGGGGAATGGTGATGATGGCGGCAAGCGAAACAAACCTCTTCATGCGGACTCCTCTGTTGGGTGAGTGATCAAGGCAGACTCATCGTTTGCGAACGTTTCTGCTCTTCCAGCGATTTGACGCGCTCCTCGAACGGCATCGTGACGAATGCCCAGCGGTCACATTTGAGCCGGACATTTCGGCCGGGTCGATACCCTTCGAGTACTTCCGCGAACTTCAAGCGCAACTGAATTCCGCTGCTCCCCACTGGTGGGTTCTCAATCTCTTTCCAGTCCTGCACGCGTCCAACTTTCCGATCCGCACGATGGAACCATGTCCGCAATGTCTTCTCTGCTGCGGCGACCCAGTAACCCGTTTCGCGGCTGGCTTTCATGTCGTCGTAGAGTGATTGATCCAACCCGCCAAATAGCGTGATCGTAATCATCGCGCCGCCGTAATCGAAGTGTTCCACATGATCGATCCAGCCGGGCAGCCAGCGCTGCTGCTGATACCGCACATGCCGTCGGCGTTGCATTTCCGTGGCGAACGTGCGACTGGCATCATCGAGCCAGACATCGGTGACGACGAACTCCTTGTTTACGGCCCCCTGCGACCAACTCAGATTCAGTTGAACTGTTTGCTCCGGCGCAAGGCTATCGAGATCGACAACCGTTCGCCCCTTCCAGACGCGAGTGCTGGAGTCGATGTCGAACGTGTACTTCCCGTTGATGCCGTCCTTCACGGGTTTGCCCGTTGCGGCGACATCAAGCTTCCCCTTCTTCAAGTCAATCGCCACGATCTTCCACGCCTGCCCTCGACGCTGGTAATAGCTGAAGTCGTCTTCGAGCGTGAGTGCGTGGTTGTTCGGCTGCGCTCTCTGATGTGGTGGGATCGTGTCTTCCTCGCCTGCGGGCGGCAGGTGAAAGTAGCCGTGCATGTGCGTGCCCAGCGGAACGTCGCGGAGTTCCGCTGGAGCGCCGTTGTAGCCGGCCATACCGTAAGGCAGCATCGCGAAGTAGTGCAGGGGGCCATCGCCATCGAGCCGTAATGCACCCCGGCGGTTCACCCCATCAACAAACACCAGTTCTCCAGAGAAGTACTTCCCCGCATCGGCTGAAACGAACTTCGGAGCTTTCGCAACGGCTTCCTTGGTTGGTTCCGCCACGGCGGTTGGTGCTTCCTTCTTCTTCTCCTGGGCGAAGGCGAAAAAGGTCATGACGCAAGCACCGAGCGCGATGATGAAGCCGAACACCCTGATGGAACGTGTCACGCCAACACCTCCGAGATGGTGCTGTTGCTGTCGGCGAACTTCTCCGTCTTGACGTCCATCTTCTGGGCCATCGTGAGCAGCAGGTTGCTGAGCACTGCCTTGCTGTTCACCGGGTTGAAGTAGATGCCCGGGTGCTTGTCGTAGCCCTTGAAATCCTTGATGAGGTTGAAGTCAATGTGGGTGCCATGCTTGAAGCCAAGTTGCGTGCCGCCCGCGAGGATGATCGGCAGGCTCGCGTTCCCGTGGCTATGGCCGTATGCCATGCCGCTGCCGTACAGAGCCATCGTCGTGTCGAGCAGCGGGCCGTCGGCGTCCTTCACCTCGGCAAGCCGGTCGAGGAAGTAGCTGAACTGCTTGATGTTGAAGGCGTCGCTATCCAGCAAGTCTTGCATGAGTTTCGGATTGCCGTTGTGGTGCGAGAGCGAGTGCCGATCTTGCTTCAACCCGATCTCGGGCACGGCCGGCCCTTGCCCCTCGTTGCCCGTGCTGAAGGTGGCCACGCGGGTCATGTCGGTCTGGAAGGCCAGCACCATGATGTCGTACATCGTGCGGAGATACTCGCCGAGCCGATCCAGGGAGATGTCGCGATTCAGTTGTGTCTGCACCGCAGGATCGACCTTCGGTCGCGGTGTGTCGAGCCACTTGTCTGCACGCTGCGTGCGCACCTCCACCTCGCGAACTGAAGTCAGGTACTGTTCCAGTCGGCCACGGTCGTCCTTGCCAAGCTGGTTGCCGAGCGAGTTCGATTCTTCAAGGACCGCGTCGAGGATACTTCCGCGGCGCTGCAATCCCCGGCGCTGTTTCGCGATTCCACCCTGCGGTTCGGTGAACATATCCCGAAACACGACACCCGGACTGGCCTGGGCAGGAAGCTGAATGCCGTCGGCACTGTATGCCAGTGAATGCCCCTGATTGCTCATCTCGATCGAGGAGTAGCGCGTTTGCGGCGCGGTCACCTGTGCCATGAGTTGATCGACCGAGATCGTGTTCCGCTCCGAGGGACCGATCTTCCCACCGGTCAGCCAGATGGTACTGCAATTGTGGTGATTCCCCAGACCGTGCGGGTGATGCAAGCCACTGATCGGCGTGATGACCTTGCGGTGCTTCTCAAGGGCCGCGAGTGGCTTCGAGAGTTTGTAATCCGCCCCGGCTGTGTCCATCTGGTACGCGACTGTATTCACGCCGTTGGGAAGGTAAATGAACACGCTCCGCTTTGGTCGGGTGGCCTTGTCGGCTGCATGGATCGGCCGCATGCAATCGAGCAGGGGCAACGCCAGCGAGACGCCGACTCCACGCAGAATGTGTCGACGATCGAGCAACCATCTCTGTGAGCGAACGTGAGGCATCTCGGAACTCCGCTTTGCAATGTGTTTGTAGCTGGCCTCTGTGAAGCCGGTCTTGTGGGGCGAAGGTCAGCCGGCCTCACAGAGGCCAGCTACAACTGGCACGGGGATTCAACCGCTTATTTTGCTTCAATCACCAACTCGGGGCGGGCCTTGCGTAGCTGCTCGATCCCTGCAGGAGTGAGTTGCTTCATGCCACTGAGTGTAAGCTTTTTGAGTGACTTGGTGGCAGCCAATAACTGAAGACCCTCGTCGTTCACCTGTGCGCTGCCGATCTTGAGTTCCTCCAGCAACGGCAACTGGGCCAGTAACTTCATCGAGTCATTCCCCACGGTCGGGGCATGCGAAATATCCAGCTTGCGAAGCGTGGCGATCTTCGCGGCATGAGCGACGCCGATGGATGTCGCCTGATTGTCGAGCAGCGCGAGGTCTTCGAGGGGCAACTTCGTGAGGGCGGCGACGGCTTCTCCGGTACTGCCCTTCGCGGTGCTGCCGATGCCACAGCGTTTCAACTGCGTCTGGGTTTTCAAGCTCGCGGCACCTTCGTCAGTGAAGCGTGTATGCGCGAACCACAGTCGCCCCGAGATGGGGACTTCCGCGATCGCCCGCAACCCGTCGTCGTTAAGTGGCGTGAAGTGGAAGTTGACGCTCTCCAGCTTTTTCAGGGCTTTGAGATGCGTGAAACCGGTGCCGGTGCATTGCGTCGATGCCAGACCCAGGACACGCAATTCGGTCAGCCCGGCGATGTGTTTCAGCGCCTCGTCCTTGATGGGGGTGAGCGTCAGGTTGAGTTCACGCAGGTTGCTCAGCGCCGCGATGTGCTGCAAGCCATCACCTTGAACCGCACAGTTCGCCAGGTCGAGCCGGCGAAGTGTGGTGACACCCGCGAGCCGTTTCAGCCAGTCGTCGGTCACCTTCTCGTTCCGCCCACCTTTCCCCTTGAGTGGGTTGTTCCCGTTGTACAGGTCGATCGCAGCCGGTATGTCGAGAACCTCAGCTCCTGTATCGCTGGTCGCCAAGTACAGCCACTGCGGGCCAAGCGGTGTCCAAATGAATTTGCCGCCGATCTCCTCGATCTCAGTTTGCAGCGGGAGCATGCTGCGGTTTCGCTTCGCCGCTCGTTCGATCTCAGGGAGCAGGGTGGTCATCTTACTTTGAAGGTTCTTGTCCGCGAGCTTGGCAATCAAGGCCGGGCGATCCACCGAGTCCGCTGTCCCGAGGATCTGCGGCAGTAAGGCCCGATCCGCGGGGGCCGTGACCAGCAACGTCAGGACACCATCCAGATACTTCTTCACGTCCGGGGTCAGTTTCTCGAAGCCGGTGGTTGAGAACGGTTGCCCGAGAGCATGCCGCATGGCGTTGTGCATCAGGTATCGCCCGGCGTCGAGCGTCATGTGAATCTCGTCGCGATAGAGTTCTGCGAGAGACTTGAAGGGCGCTTCCTTCGCGGCGATGTCCTCGGCGATCTTCGCGATGAGATTCTGCGCCATGGTCTGGCGAATCTCGCGGCCTGGGTGAGCTTGCCGAAGTTCGGCGATCAACGCGCGGATATACACCGGGCTATGTGCCATCTGGACTGGTGCCGCGTCACTGCCGAATTCGCCCATGTGCTGAGCGTGTCTGCCCCAGCCCGTGTGAATGACGAAGACTGCCTTTGGCTGCAGTTTCATCCAGGTGGAGATGGTGTCGACATCTTCTTTCAGCGTCGAGCCGAAGTGAGGCTGAACTGAGATGACATCGTATTGCTTGTCGCGCAGGGCTGTTGGCCAGAGGGTCGAGTTCTTGACGCACGGTTTGCCGGGATTGGCGTGAATGAACGGCAGGTTCACTCCACAATCGACATGCCATTGCACATCGCCGGTCAGCCGTTCAGGGACGGTGTCCCATGTCAGTGAATTGCCGATCAGGTAATAGCGAGTTGCAGCGGGGTCACTGGCCGTTCCGTTGGAACAACTCACAGCAACGGCAACCGCACTCAGCAACAAGAGCCTCATCAGATGCGTCATTCTGTTTCTCCGATTGCGGTTGTCACTATAAACGGTGGCGGAATGAGTGAGATTGTGCCAGGGTGCAGTGTAGCTAATTCCCCGTCACCCCCCTCTCCCCCAAAAATCGGGGGCGAGGGGGGTGCGCAGCGTCTTCGCTTCAGCGTACCCAAACTCATTGCCTTCAGAAGAAGCCAATCACCCCCACCTCGCCCCCGATTTTGGGGGAGAGGTCGCGACGAGTCTTCGAGTCGCGGGTGAGGGGGAAACACCTTACTCACCACCGGTAACGGTTCCGATTATTACGCACTGTCTCTCACTTCATCCGAAACAGTTCACTCTGGACGATCCCGTGAATCAACGAACGCAGCCCATACTCGTCCTTGGCAGCACCTTTTACGATGGCCTCGATCGTGGGCTGATCGATCGGCGTCGCGGGTTGGCCTGTGGCGTATGTCAGCAGATGCCGCGACACGCCACGGGCGAGTTGGTCAGAATTCGTCGCCAACATCTCTCGCAGTTGCTTCACTCCCGCGAAGGCTTTGCCGTCCGGGGTAACGCCGGTTGTGTCCACGGGAAGGCCGTCCTTCCACTTGCTCTTCCCCTTGGGTGCGGTGCGGTCCGCCGTGCGGTAGCTCGTGCGGAAGTTGCCCATCACATCGAAGCTCTCCAACGCAAAGCCGTATGGGTCGAACCTGGCGTGGCACGCAGCGCACGATCCCTTACCGCTGTGGAGTGCGAGTTGTTCCCGCAGTGTCTTCGCTCCGCGGGTATCGGGATCGACGGGGTCGATGTTCGCTGGTGGAGGTGGAATCGGGATTCCGAGCAACCGCTCCGCGACCCACACGCCTCGCTTGACTGGCGAAGTGAGTGTGCCGTTCGCGGTCACTTTCATCGTGGAAGCGTGAGTCCAGATGCCACCGAACGGGGTCTCGGCCGGCAAGCGAACCTCGCGGATGCTGAAGCCATCGACACCGGGAATGCTGTAGTGCTTGGCCAATCGGGAATTCACCATCGCCCACTTTGGAGCCACGAAATCGCGCACGCTCAGGTTCTTGTCGAGCATGTGGCGGAACGTCGCTTGTGTTTCCATCACGCTTGAGAACTTCAGCAGGTCGTCGTAATCGGGGTACAGATCCTTGTCGGGTGTCGTGTTCTCGATGCCCCACAAACCGAGCCATTGGTCGAGGAAATCCTTCACGAATCGCTCGGATTTTGGATCCTTCAGCAACCGCTCGGTTTGAGCACGCAACACTTGCGGATCCGAGAGTTTCCCTTTTCGAGCGACATCGAGGAGTTCCTCGTCAGGGGTCGAGTTCCAGAGGAAGTACGACAACCGCGATGCCAGGGCGAAGTCGGTGAGTTTGCCCGGCTTCTCGACGACACAGAGGAAATCGGGCGAGGACACCATCGCCGCCACTTCAGTCACGAACGCGGTGCGCAAAGCAACTCCGCCGTCAGCAGCCTTCATGTAGCTGGTCACGATGCCGGAAAGCTCGGCTGCCGTGAGGTCGCGGCGGTACAACCGGGCACCAATCGCGCCGAACGATTTTGTCACGTAGGCTTGGAGTTCATCGCGTGATAGTTTCGCGGACTTCAGCGTGCCATTCGGCTGATTGAAGACCGTGCGTATTGCCGGTGGCATGTCCGCGGTGAACAATCGCTGGCCAGGCAAGGTCTCGTCCAACTCCTCGACATCGACCCACTGGAGAGCCAACCCCGGACCCTTTCCCAACACCGAGGCTTGCGTGTTCTTCGGCACGGGAACGCCGAGACCCAACGGAATCAGCCGGATGCCATCGTCGATCCCGAAGTCACTGTCTCGACCCGTTCGTAGATACACTTCCGTCTCCACGATGCTCGGCTTCCCGGGCAGAATCTCGATGACCTTGATCAGTTCGAGCAGTTGCGGATACGCGAAGACATGGCCGACGTAGATTCCGACCGGAAGCGGCTTGTCGGTTTGATATCCATACGCCGAGATTCGCAGCCGGTGCAGTCCGGGCTTCCTCGGACCGGGGAAGCCAGACGCTTTCTTGCCGTCGGGGCCGGTGCCTTTCCGTAGTGGTCCAGAGGTAGTGTCGGTGTTGAACGAGACGTGCCAGCCGTCCGCCAACTCGAGCACATGACCTTTCGACTGCTCGCTTCCGACGGACCAGAGACGGGAGGTCACGTTCTTGTCGGGGAGCGCGAACATCCGGTTGACCATGTCCTCGGCGATCCGCAATTGGCCTTCCGTGGTGGCCGTGGAGAAGGGTAGGGCGGCACTGACTTTGTCGTAACCATCCACCCGGCCATCCGCTGGCATCAACCGAACAACAGGCGGGCGGATACCGAAGATGTCCTGCACGGTGTTCGCGTACTCAGTACGAGACAGCCTGCGAAACTTGCTTCGCCCTTCCTGCCGCTGTTGCTCGATCAACAGTGACGTGAACTCTCCGTGTACCCAGGCAGCAAGGGCTTGCTTCTCCGCGGGCTTGAGAGGCTCAGAGCCTTTCGGTGGCATGGTGCCTGCTTCGACCCGATCTAACAGCCGGAACCAGTGGTGGCTTTGCGTGCGGAGTTGTTCCAGCGACCGCGGGCCGGTGAGATCGAGCTTGGCCTTGGGCTTCTCTCCACCGTGGCACTCCGTGCAATGTGCCTGAAGGATCGGCACCACCTGCTTCTGAAACGCAGTCGATGCATCCTCTGCACGAACGGGTGCGTGAACTGCGAACAGCATGAGCAGCGGCAAGAAGGGAACAAAGTGAGTACGCATGGGCAACTCGCGGGATGAAAAATTCGATGGATAGCTGCGGACCCCAACGGGTCCGCGTGTCGCGGCATTGCGGCGGCCGCTTAACTCAATTCTGTGATGGTGCCAGTACCGGTGCCGAACTTGTCCGTCTCTACACCGAATTTCTGGAGCATGTTGACGTACAGCTTGGCGAGCGGCGTGTTGCTGCTGACATTCCCTGCGATGTGCTGCCCATGCTTGTAGCCACCGCCCGCGAGAAGGATCGGCAGGTTCGTTGTGCCGTGCCCGCTTGCATCGCCAAGGTTGCTGCCGATGAGCACCTGCGTGGAATCGAGTAAGCTGGTCGCGCCTTCCTTCGTGTCTCGCAATGACACAAGCAACTCACGAAATGCCGCCATTTTCAGCTTCTCGATGATCTTCAGTTGTTCGATCTTGGCGGGATTACGGCCGTGATGCGAGAGGCCATGGTGGCCTTCTTCGATGCCAGGGATCGGTGGCTTTTCATCCATGCCTCGGATGAAGATGGTGACTACCCGCGTGGAATCTGTTTGCACCGCGAGCTTGGCGAGTTGGAACAGGATCTTTGCGCGCCCGATGCTGTCGCTGCGATCGGAGAATGGGCTGGGGAAGTTCTCGGTCGGTGCGGGCTCGCTCACCTTGGGTTTCGGCCGGTTTACCCACGTTTCTTCCGAGACGAGTTGCTTCTCCAGATCACGAACAGCCTCGGTGTAGTCGGCGATTTGCTGCCGATCGAGTTGGCTCACCGACTTGTTCAATTCGGCGAGGCGTTCCTTCATGCGGTCAAGCATACTCTTGCCGCGTCTGAGCCGATCGAGTTCCCTCTCCACGTCGCCCTTGTTCCCGTCGAGGAACATTCGGGCGTAGATCTGCGACGGAACGCCCATCGCTGGGATTCCGGCCCCGGTTGGCGTGTACGACAACGGGCTTGAATCCAGGGTTGTGAGCGTCATCAGCGGGAACCGCGTTGCTCCTGCGACACGCTGCGAGGCGACCACATCAAGCGACACCGTGTTTCGGAAGCCAGGCCGCGTCGGGTGTCTGGCACTTGTGAGGAAGCACGCTTCCGAAGCGTGATCGCCGCCGATGTCGGGATGTGAAATGCCCGAGAAGACTGTGAACTGCTCGCGAAGGTCGCCAAGCACCTTCAGGTACTCACTTGCTTCGTAATCTTTCCCCGCCTTCGTGGGGAAGAACGCAGGCCCATACAGCCCGAAGCTGGTGCATACGCTGATGATCCGCTTTGGTGGAGACTTCTCCTGAGCGGGAGCCAGGGATTCCAGCCAGGGGAGTGCGAGTATCGCCGAACCGGCTTTCAGTAACCGTCGCCGAGTGAGTTGCGGATTCATGGAGAGACCTGTTCCGTGATTCGTGGTGTCGTCGTAGCGTAGAGTTTACCCACTCGAGCGGCACATGCTACTGTGACGATCACTGATTCGAGATCAGACTGGTCTCACCCGGAACCAATCTTGTCGTTTGCAAGCGAACCCTGAGCACCAGCCAGCGCTCGGGGTTCGACAATAACAAAAGGGCAGCAAGGATCGTGAGCCTACCGCGACGTTCGCACGTTCACCTGCAATAATGATGGGATGGAACCCACCGAACACCGTTCCGCAGTCGGGCAGCTTGCCGACGATCTGCGCTGGCTTGAAGACCACTGCCGACGGCAGCCGGAGTTATCGGCGCACGCCGGCACGCTCCGACTCGCTTCCGCACTCACGCGGAACGTGATCGGGCCATTCCTCGAAGGTCAGCCCGCACGACCGCTGCACGTGGCAGTTGTTGGCGGGGCCGGCGCCGGGAAGAGCACCGTCGTCAACTTCCTCGCGGGGACCGTCGTCGCGGAGGCGAATCCGCAAGCAGGTTACACGCGGCATCCAACGGCGTTCCTCCCCGCAGGGCCAGCGTTCCAGTGGCCGACATACATCGGGTTCATGGGACCGCTCAACCGACTGAGTGGCGAGAAGCCCGCGAACGCCGACGAGGACGTGTATCAGGTCAAGCGCATCCCGGTGCCGAAATCCGGCGACGCCGATCCGCTCTCGGACTTCGTGATCTGGGACTGCCCGGATATGACGACCTGGGCATCCCTGGTTTATGTCAACCGCCTGCTGGAAGTCGCGGCACTGGCCGATGTGGTCATTTATGTCGCGAGCGATGAGCGATACAACGACGAGGTGCCGACACAGTTTCTGCACATGCTCGTGAAAGCTGGCAAGGCCGTCATTGTCGTGCTGACGAAGGTACGAGAGGCACAGGCCGCCGCGCTGACCGATCACTTCCGCCGCGAAATTCTGGGGCGGCTTCCCAAGCTACCCGATGGTTCCGCACCTGCAGTACCAGTGATCGCGTTCCCGCAGATGCCGCAGAGTGAACGCACCGACCCCAGCGGAGCTGGAGCGAAGTACCGGGTGCTGCTACTGAACCAGATTCTGATGGCGGTCGAGTCCGAATCGCAAATGCGAATCCGGACCGTGACGAATGCGGCCAAGTTCCTCAGCACTGCGGGCGAAGGATTGCTCGATGTCGCTCGCCGTGACCTGGCAGAATTCGACGCCTGGAAGACGGCCGTGCTCGCGGGCAAGGCTGACTTCGAGGAACGTTACCGCAAGGAGTTCCTTTCCGGTGAGCAGTTCCACCGGTTCAACCGCTACCGCGATGAACTGATGGACTTGCTGGAACTGCCAGGCGCCGGCCGGATGCTCGGCGGCATGATCTGGCTGCTCCGCTCTCCGTATCGCTGGACTCGGGATTACGTCGCGGGCCTGATTGTGCGGCCCGACGTGTTCAACCTCTCCGAACAGACCGTGCTGACGGCCTCGTTGACGGGCTGGCTCGACACGCTGCACGCGACGGCATTGCGGCGATCAAACTCGCACGCAGTCTGGAAACAGATCGCGATCAGGTTTGACACAGAGCTTGGCCCGCAGGCCCGCGAGCGGTTCAATCAAGAGCTTCGCAACTTCGAGTTGAAAGAAACCGATGAACTCGAGCAGGCTGGACGAAAACTTGTGGAGGGTTTGGAAAAGCGACCCGCGTTGCTGTACTCGTTGCGAGGTGGAAAGTTTGCCCTTGATGTCGTCGTCATTGGTTCCATCGTGTATGCAACCTGGCCGCCGGGATGGTATCTGCTGCTGATCCCGGTCGCGGTTTCGGCCACGCACCAGGCGACCGAACTGAGCATCCGCGGGGTGGCCGAGGGCGCACGTGCTCGTGTGCGCCATCAGCGGGAAAACCTCGTATCGGGCGTGCTGACGGCACCGCTGGCTCAGTGGCTGGCGGAATGGCCCGCGACCGGCGGTTCGAGCATCGAGAAGCTGCAGCAGGTGTTGCACCGCGTTCCCGAGATGATTCGCCAGATGGAACAGCGGGTTCGGGCGAAGGCCACGGAATGGACCGCGAAGCCCGGAACCAGCTTACCTGCGGAACCGGCACCGCTTCCCGAAGCACTGAAAGAGCCGACGACATCATGACAGATGCACCCATCGCCGAGCCACAACCGCTGCTGCGCACCCTCGCCCCTCTGCTTCGCGGACTGGAGCGGCAGGTGCGAGCGTGGCTCGACACACGCCGCCGCTTCCCGCTCACGATGCTCCAGCGTGCCGAACTCGAAGGGCTAGCCGACGACTTGCGCCGTCAGGCCGAGGCACTCGACGTGGACAAGCCACTGCTCACGATCATGCTCATGGGCGGCACTGGTGTCGGCAAATCGACGCTGCTGAACGCTCTCTCCGGGGCACCGATCGCGCAGGCCGCGTTCACACGCCCGACAACCCGCGATCCCGTGGTCTATTTCCACCATTCGGTCCGCTCCGACCGGCTCGACCCGGCGTTGCGTCTCTGCCGTCTTGCTCAGCACGACCGCCCCGGACTCGAACAGAAGATCATCGTCGATACCCCGGACCTCGACTCGAACGACCTCGCCAACCGCGACAAGTTGAAGGCGTTGCTGCCGATGGCCGACATCGTGCTCTATGTCGGCTCGCAGGAGAAGTACCACGACAAGCTGGGTTGGGATTTGTTCAAGGAACAACGCCAGCGCCGGGCGTTCGCGTTCGTGCTGAACAAGTGGGATCGCTGCGTGACGGGCGAGAGTGGACTTCGCCCCGATGAGGATTTGCTCAAGGACTTGAAAGACGAGGGCTTCGCGAATCCGCTGCTATTCCGCACCACAGCCCAGCTGTGGGTCGATTCCGAGGCCAAGTCCGAAGCGTGGCCGCCGCCAACGCCACCCGATCTGCCCGAGGGCGAGCAGTTCACACTGCTGCGAAACTGGCTCGAACTCGGTCTCACCCGGCTCGAAATCGAAGCTGTCAAGGCTCGTGGTGTCGGGCAACTGCTTGCCACGGTTTCGCGAGTCGTGGATACACTCCGGCCGCCTGATCTCAGTACGGAATCGGAGAAGGTTCAGGAGGCGTGGCGACAAACGCTGAAGGCCGAGGCGGATGTGCAGGGCGAAGTGTTGGTGGGCACGCTGGAGCCGTATCAGACGGAAGTGGAACACCACTTCAGCGTCGAGGATCAGCAGCGATACCGTGGGTTGATGTCGGCCTACTTGCGACTCACGACCCGGATGCGATACGCCAAGAGCGGCTTGCGAGATCGCATTCCGTTCGCGGGGCAATTGCTGCCGGGGGCGAAGGTCGAAACGCCGGTCGAGTGGAACCTCGGCGAGTTCGTTCAACAGTGCGCACGCACGGCGGGTGAACGAGTACTCGATCAACGGACCACGGCACTTATCAACCGGTTGCTTGTGGAAGGCGACCAGCGCGGGTTCCCGCTCGCTCTGCTGAGCGAACCGACTTCCGCCATTGGCCGAATGGACTGGCGGGACCGCGTGACCCGAGCCGTCATCGATTCGCTTGCGGAGGTGGAACGCGAGGCGACGAACCCCACTGGTTGGCGGCGTGCGTTGCGTGGGACGCTGACTACGATGGCGAACACACTTCCGGAACTCGCCCTGATCGCCACAGCGGGAACGTTGCTGTTCAACTTCATCGTTCACCAGATTCCGCCGGGCATGTTCGAGATGTCGCTGATTGCTCTGGTGCCGCTTATCGTCATCATTGCAGTTCATCTACTCGTCCTGATGCTGCTGCCGATCCGCTGGCCAGCCATCCGGGAACGGTTTCGATCGAAGCTTGCATCGCGGATGACCGATGAACTGGAGCGAGCCTACCTCCAGGTGCCGGCGAATATTGCGGCAGAGTTGCGTGAGGAGCGGAAGCAAGTTGATGTGTTGATAGCGGAGACGAAAGTGGTGAGCGACTTCCTGGCGGAACGTCAGCAGGCTGCTCAGATAACCGAACTGTACGGGGCGTGACGAATCATTGTGGCTCACTCGGAGCGAGCGGGCCACACCAACCGGAAGTGATCATGGCAGAAGGAAAATGGATCTCAGGTTTGACTCCCGATATGTCAGTGGCAGACGCGGCGAAAGTGGTGCTGTCAACGCGGTTCGAGATCGTGCGGCGTGAGTTGCCCCTGGTTCTTGAGCGACCGTATCACGACCCCGAGCACGTTCACCAGTTGCGGGTCGGAACACGCCGTGCGGCAGCGGCATTGCGGGTGTTCAAGGAGTATCTGCCCCGCAAACAACTCAAGACAGTGCGGCAGCATCTCAGGACAATTCGACAGGCGGCTGGCGATGCACGTGACTGGGACGTATTCCGGCTTGGGCTTTCGGCTTCGAAGGTCATGTCAACGCAAGCCGGGCAGCCGGCCCTCGATTTCCTCCTGGGCTACGCTCTGGGTGAACGCTCTGCTGCGCAGGCACGCCTGAGTGATGCGGTTGTGGCTGCCGGTCCGAAGTTCACAGAAGTGAGCCAGGAGTTGCCGGATCTTGCCCGAGATGGTGACGACACAGAACTGCCGTGCCAGTTTGGTGATCTCGCTGCGCTCCAGTTTGGTACGTTGCTCGGGGCATTCGATGACGAAGTGAAAGCGAACCCGACCGAACCCGAGGCGTTGCATCAGCTTCGCATCCTCGGGAAACGCACCCGCTATGCTCTTGAAATCTTCGTGGGCTGCTTCCCCCCCGCGTTCAAGGATGTCGTTTATCCCGCGGTGGAACATGCCCAGGAAATTCTTGGCGAGATCCAGGACGCAGCCGTGAGTCGTGATCGGCTCCTCGAACTCCGTGACAAGGTGAAGCTGACGATCCCGGACAAGTGGGCGCAACTTCGCAAGGGGTTCGAAGGCTTGATGGCATCGACCCGGGCGAAAGTGCCGGCGGGGAAGAAGGCGTTCCTGAACTGGAAGAAAGACTGGGCCAAGCTGATTTCTGGCTTGCGGCTGGAGATTGTCGCCGCGACCGTCAACATGTGACGATCAGTTCCCAGGGCGTGGTGGTGGGCCAACCGGCGCTCCGAGATCGGGCGGCGGGATACGGTCGATCGGTTCACGTGGACGGTCCGGCTGCCGCAGCCCCGATGGTTTGCTCGGGGCGACACAATCGAGGAACCCCGCGATGGGTGCATTGCTGCACCCCGCAAGTAGTCCAACGACCGCGAGTATGGCGAGTCGCTTCATACCCGGTGGATACCCACGGCCAGCCGGGACTGCAAGAGCGAGTCGTGTTTCGAGACGACTCAACCAAACGTGAAATGTCAAGCAGTTCATGTGCTGGAATTTGATTCCACGCAATCTGCACACCCCGCCTCTGGAACCAAGCGAAATGCGTCTGGAACCATCATTTCAGTCCTGGAACCGTTTGACTTGTCTGGAAGAAAGTTCATCAGAACAATTTCAGGCTCGGCAAGAACGCAGTAAGTGGTTTTCCAGCAGGAAGATATGTACTCGCGTCGCGATCCTAAATGGCAATTCATCTCCGAGTTCGCGTCCGAATCATGCGCCACCGAAATTCCATCGCGATTCATCCTGACCCGCTGATTAGCCGCGACGCGGGGTCTTCGGAGCGGAGCGCGGTTGTGCCGCACGCACACCGCTCTGATTCCCGAAATGAACGCAGACAGCATTCCGGATAGGCTACAACCGGAGGAGGTCAATTCCACCACCAATTTTCGGCCAATAAGCGGACACCATTCCGTATAGGGCACAGTTCTATTACGATGCGCACTTCTTGGCGACGGCCAAAAATTCGCAAGGCCTAAGCATTGGTGAAGTCAGATATAATGTTAAAATAGCGGTGAATTCTAAGCAGATCGTCACTGAAAATAATGCCTGGTAAGGTACTGGCAATATGAGTAACATTGATGCAATATTGAATGATTTGTACAATCCTGACCGATTACTTATATTGAGCGCTCTCAGGAGTTTGCGGACGGTACAGATGGATTACCGTGAACATACTGAGGAGCTTTTGGCAATTCTCGTTCGTGGCATCGCAACGAGAGATAACGAGTTACTTTGGGGAGCAGCGCATGCCTTGTCGATCGGGGGGGACAAATCAGCCGCATCCGCACTGTATGATATCTGGAGAGTTTTGTCCCCCTTGTTCCCGGATTTGAACGCCGATTCGATGCGTGGATGGTGTTGGCAAGTTGTGGGTGTCGCGATGATCTCGTTGATGGATCAGAGTGATTGTGAAGCGCTCGTGGCTACGGGTGATCCGTATCAGCGATCATTGGCAGAGTTTCGTCTGTTTCGAGGCGATGAGATGCAGCGGTTTTGGACTATGGGGCCAGGCCTATGAACGTAAAAATGCCGTGGGAACAACTGCTGTCTACCCTCCGGAAAGACTGTCCGCGGGAAAGGCTGAAATCTGTGGTGGAAGTCGGGAGCACACGATTGTGCAATCGAAGTCGGGGGCGAGGTGATCATTCTGCCACCGTTTGTTCACCTCCCCCTTGTGCTTGATTGATCGCTCGATCCTACAGCCGGCAGATCAGAAGTTCGCGTTCATAGACCATCTCGGGCGGCAGGCGGTCGTGCAGTTCGATGAACAGTTCTTCGTGCCCGAGAACCTCTGCACGCCACGCACTCCGATCGAACGCCTGAAGTTGATCGAACTTTTCCTTGGGGAAGTCGAGGCCACGCCATTCGACATCCTCGTATTGCGGCATCCAGCCGATGGGGGTTTCCTTCCCCGCAGCACGTCCACGTCCGCGATCGATGATCCACTTGAGAACCCGCATGTTCTCGCCGAAACCCGGCCAGATGAATTCCCCTGCGGCGTTCTTGCGGAACCAGTTCACATGGAAGATGCGGGGCGTTTCCGAGAGCGCTCGTTGCATCCGAATCCAGTGGCGGAAGTAATCGCCCATGTGATAGCCACAGAATGGGAGCATTGCCATCGGGTCACGGCGGACTTTCCCCAGTGTGCCCGCAGCGGCGGCCGTCATCTCGGAACCGGAAGTGGCCCCCATGTAGACGCCCGTGCCCCAGTTGAATGCCTGATAAACCAGCGGAACCGTGGTGGCTCGGCGGCCGCCGAATATGATCGCGCTGATGGGGACGCCCGCCGGGTCTTCCCACGCCGGATCGATCGTCGGGCACTGCGACGCGGGTGCTGTGAATCGGGAGTTGGGGTGAGCGGCCTTTGCGCCTGTCTCTCGCGCGATCTGTGGCGTCCAGCGATTCCCTTGCCAGTCGAGGCATTCGGCGGGCGGTTCGTCCGTCATCCCTTCCCACCACACCCCGCCATCGGGCAGGAGTGCGACATTCGTGAAGATCGTGTTGCGCGACAGCGTGGCCATCGCGTTGGGGTTTGTCTTCGGTGATGTGCCGGGAGCCACGCCGAAGAAACCCGCCTCGGGGTTGATCGCACGCAGCCGGTTCTGAGCGTCAGGCTTCAGCCAGGCGATATCGTCGCCAACGGTCCACACCTTCCAGCCTTCGAACCCCGCTGGCGGGATCAGCATGGCGAAGTTCGTCTTGCCGCATGCGGACGGAAACGCGGCCGTGACATACGTCTTCTCACCCTTGGGGTCTTCGACTCCCAGGATGAGCATATGCTCGGCCATCCAGCCTTCGTCGCGGGCAATGTTCGAGGCAATCCGCAGCGCGAAGCACTTCTTCCCGAGCAGCGCGTTGCCACCGTAGCCCGATCCGTACGACCAGATCTCGCGGCTTTCCGGGAAGTGAACGATGTACTTTTCCTTATTGCAAGGCCACGGGACGTCCTGCTCCCCCGGCGTGAGCGGTGCTCCAACTGTGTGCATGCACGGCACAACCCGCTTCTCGCCCTTGTCGATCTCGGCGATTACGGCTGCCCCAATCCGCGCCATGATCCGTGTGTTCACAACCACGTATGGCGAATCGGTGAGCTGCACGCCAATGCGCGACATGGGCGAACCGATTGGTCCCATGCTGAATGCGAGCACGTACATGGTCCGGCCGCGCATCGACCCGTCGAACAGCTCCTTGAGCTTTCGCCGCATCTTGAAGGGGTCTTCCCAGTTGTTGGTGGGTCCAGCCGCCTCCTTGGAATACGAGCAGATAAATGTGCGATCCTCGACCCGGGCCACATCGGTGGCATCGGAACGAGCGTAGTAGCACCCGGGCCACTTCTCTTGATTGAGCTTGATGAACGTGCCGTCTTCGACCATCTGCCCGCAGAGTGTCTCGTATTCTTCCTGTGAGCCATCGACCCAGTGAATGCCGTCCGGCTGGGTGAGTCTCGCCATCTTCTCGACCCACCTGAGCAGGTGGTTATTTGTGCTCAGCGGCGTACCAGGGTTACGGCCATTCCACGGGGAACCCGACGTCTGGGCGACTGGTTTGACGGCATCCGAGGTATTCATGGCGGAATTCTATCCTTCCCCACTGCGGTGTTCGTGACGATCGTTCAACGTGGCCAAACACACAAACTACGAAATGCTCGCCCAGAAGGGTGAGCCTTTCTGCTGACTACGAGAACGCTGCGGTTCCAATGGCTGAGGAACAGGCACAGAATAGCATCACGCCGCGAAGCGTCGCAGGTCTTAACCTCCCCCCTTGTGGGAGAGGTCGCCGCGGAGCGGCGGGTGGGGGGTAAGCGATAGCCCCTCGGATGGGATAAACTTACCCCCCACCCGGCTCGAAGACTCGCCGACCTCCCCCACAAGGGGGGAGGTTAAGAGTCGTACGCCAAAGTCGGGAAGTTGTTCCCGACGTTTTCCTGCGTGAGTGCTAATCCGCCTGGGTGAGAACCGATCACCCCACGACGGCGAACTTGCCGCGTGGTTCCTTCACCATGATCGCGGCCACAGCTCTCCTGAGGCGGGCAATCCCTCGGGGATCACCTCCGGGCTTGCGATCCCAAAACAGATTCGGCAATGGTTGCTCGGCAGGCTTCCATTCTCGTCGGGGACGTGGCCGAATTCCCCGGGCACGTAGAGCACGCCGGCTTCGAGTGCCGCTGCGACCAAGGGTCCGTTTGGTCCCGTGTCGATTCCGTCGAGCGTGAGCCACACGTACAGCCCGCCCACGGGAACGGTCCACGAGGCGCCCGGCACATCGCGGAATTCCTTGTCGAACGCGGCCAGCATCACATCGCGCTTGTTCCGATACATGGCCTGCAACTTCTCGACGTGACGAGCATACGCCCCGGATTCCATGAGTCGCGCCGTGACATGCTGAGCCAGGTTACCGGAGCCGAAGTCGTGGCTCCCCTTGAGATGCAACACCGCATCCATCACATCGGGCGGCATGATTGCGTACCCGGTCTTCAGACCAGGGGCGCACGGCTTCGAGAACGTGCTGGTGTAGACCACATACTCGTTGGTGGGATCGAACCGCTTCACGCTCGGCAAGTCCGGCCCGGAGCAACGCAATTCCCGGTACGCGGCGTCTTCGAGGATCAGGATGCGGTGATCGGTACTGAAGCGGCGAGCGAGTTCGACCATCTTCGACCGCCGCTCGGTTGCCAGGGTCAGCCCGGTGGGGTTCTGGAAGTAATCGACCGTGTAGATCACCTTCACCCGGCTCAATTCACCAGAGTTCTTCAGTTCTTCGAGGAGCGATTCGAGGGCATCCATCCGCATCCCGTTGTCGTCCATCGGAACGGTGAGCACTCGCGCCCCGTGCGACTGCAACAGGCTGTGATACACGAAGTACGACGGTGCCTCGGCGATGACGATGTCGCCCGGATCGAACAGAACTTCGCCGAGGATGTAGAGCAACTGTTGCGAGCCGGTCGTGATGCAGACATCGGCCACGGTCAGGTTCAACTCCGCAGGCTTCACGCCATCCGCTGTGCAGACGTGGTCTAACACCTGCCGGCGGAGCTTCGGATATCCCTGCGTCGATCCGTACTGCAACGCGGCGCGAGCGGCCACCGGATCGGCCATGATCTCCGCGACAGCCGCTGCGATCTCAGCCACCGGGAATGACTCCTCATCGACCAACCCAGCCGCGAACGAGATCAGCTCTGGGGTTTCCAGTGCTTTCTGCACGTAGTAGGTAATCGGCGAATCGGTTGTCCGGAGCGACTTCTCGGATCGGGCCAGCGGTGTCGGGGGCATTGTGAGGTTCCTTGGCGGTGTAAACGCAAAAAGCCCCGGAGTACAACTCCGGGGCCGACAGCTGAGCGATTGTCGGGAACCCGGAGCTAGTGAATAGCAGCGACGGCAGCCGCGACTGCGACGGCAGCAATACCGGCCACCACTGCCGCGTGGGCAGTTGGTGCAATTCGGATTGCGGGGGCCATCGTCATCGGGAATGCCTGCGGGGGTTCACGAACAGCATTGTTGTACCAGAGCACGGATAACGCGGCAAGCACCCAGGTCGTGCTGGTACAGAATCGAGCGTTCCCGGAACGCAGCCAGGGTTTCGGCCCGGAACCCGTGAGGTCGGTGCTGGCGGTCGGGTCGGCACCAAACTGTCACGATTTGGATTCTGAACGAAGTCCCGCAATTGATTCCCGCATCAACTGAGCAAGGAGAGCCTGGTTGTTCACGTGGAACATTTCGAGGTGCCCTGCGGGGACAACGTGAGACACGACACCCGAAGTCGTCCAGTTACTCCATCCCTTGTTAGGGTCATCGAAGACACAGCCAGGCCAATTTTCCGGTGTAGCTGAAGCGAACAGTATCACCTTGCCATCGAATTTACCGGATGGCCAGTAATGATCGCGTGCCTTGGTCAACGCTCCCCAAACACGTTTGAGATTCTCCTGTGGCACCACTTCCATGCCAGGTACGCCGGGAGCTTCGAGCCAGTGCAAGTTTAGCAATCGCAATACTCGCCCCCTGATTCTTTGGGAGCGCTCCTTGAGGTAAGCAAGCCGTTCGGATGATCTTGCGAAATGCATCAAGTGTGTCCACATTCGCCGAAGCAGGGGTGGTTTCCGAGGGTACCCTGGTGCCAGCATGTCGTAGACGATCAGGAGGGGAACCTCTTTGCCGATAGCTCGTAACTGCAAGGCCAACTCGAACGCGATGATGGCACCAATCGAATAGCCTCCGATAATGAACGGCCCGTCGGGCCGCTCCGCGAGAATCTCATCGCGATAACGGGTGGCGATTGCCTTCATGGATTCTAACGGAGGCTCCGACCCATCCACCCCGACGGCTTTCAGACCATATGCGGGCTGGTCGATCCCAAGGAGGCGGGCAAATTGGTGGAACGCGAAAACGTGCCCGCCAGCTCCCGCGATCAAGTACAGCGGTGGCTTATGCCCGCCTTTCTGAAGCGGAACTAAACAACCCCGCCCGAGTTCCAGTTTGCGTTGAATCAGCGTTGCCAGGCCTCGGACTGTGGGGGATGAGAATAGCGCCTCGATCGACAAGCGATGCCCCAATCGCGACTCAATGCGTGCCATGAGCACGGCCGCCAAGAGCGAGTGACCGCCCAGATCGTAGAAACTATCTGTCACACTGATTGGGTGGACTTTGAGGACTTCTTCCCACAAGTCTTGCAGGGCTCGCTCCGCATCGTTTGCTGATGATTCGAAGACGACTTCAGGCTTCGCCTCAGCGAGATCGGGTGGGGATAAGGCAGCCCGATCCAGTTTTCCGTTCGGGGTCAAAGGGAGTTCATCGAGAAAAATGAAATGTGCGGGGACCATATACTCGGGAAGCTTCGTCTGGAGGAACTTTGTGACCTCCTGAGATTCAGGTCTGGATGTTGTCTGTGGGACGATGTAAGCAGCCAAGTAGACGTGCCCTGTGGCATCGCGGTGATTCTTGACCAGGACTTCGCGAACCGCCGGGTGCTGTGCAAGCACGGCTTCGATCTCACCAAGCTCCACGCGAAATCCCCGAACCTTTACTTGCTGGTCGAGGCGGCCGAGGAACTCGATGTTCCCGTCCGGGAAGTATCGAGCCATATCACCAGTCTTGTAAAGTCGTGGAGCGTCGAGAAGGGGGGAGGGAACGCCCGATGGTGGGGCGAGCGGATCGGGAATGAACCGCTCCGCTGTGAGTTCCGGGCGGTTCAGATAACCGTCTGCAAGAACCAATCCCCCGATGTGCAATTCGCCCGGAACGCCCACCGGGACAGGGTGAAGCCTCTTATCCAGAATATGGTAGCGAGCATTTCGGATCGGCTTGCCGTAGGGAATGCTTGGCCACGAGGGATCGACGGTGCCAACCGGATACCAGTTCGACCAGATCGCCGCTTCAGTCGCCCCGCCGAGGCTCACCACCCGAGCATTTGCAAATCTCGTTCGGACCAGATCTGGCAGAGATACAGGAATCCAATCTCCAGAGAGCATGACCAACTTGAGTTGCTCATGATCATCGCGAGCTCGGTCCTGGTCAAAAAACGGGACTAACTGCTGTAATGCTGCGGGTGCCGAATCCCAAATCGTGATCGCTTCCGTCTGCAAAATCCCCGCGAGTACCGACGGATCACGAAGCTCCACTTCGCTTGCAACGCGAATGGATGCCCCGGTCCCGAGGATGCCGAAGATATCGTAGACCGAGAGGTCGAAGCTCAGTGAAGTGACCCACAGGACTCGATCGGAAGCACCGACTTGGAACGTCGCATTCACCCAATCGAGGACATTTACGACCGGACGATGCCGCAATACGACGCCCTTGGGCCGGCCTGTCGAGCCTGATGTATAGATCACGTAGCAAACATCAGTCGGGCGACTCGTTGGCCCGAGGTTCTGGGAGTCCAAGTCCACCAACTCCGTGGCCATCTGGTCAAGGCAAAGATACCGTGCGTCTCCTTCGGGGAGGTTGTTGATCAACTCCTTTTCCGTGAGAACAATTGCCGCCTTGGTGTCGCTGAGCATGAACGCCAATCGATCGCGCGGGTAGACCGGATCGAGCGGCACGTAAGCACCTCCTGCTTTCAGAACCCCCAGCACTGCAGCGATCATCTCTGCTGAGCGCTTCAAACAGATGCCCACAAATATCCCGGGGACCACCCCTTGGGTCTGGAGATAGCGCGCCAGCCGGTTCGCCTGTGCGTTGAGTTGCTGATAGCTCCACTCCCGCCCGCCCGCGAGTACCGCCACGGCATCAGGCTGACGGCGAACCTGTTCTTCAAAGAGATTCTGAATGCACAGACTGGTTGGGTAATCGCCTGCAGTGTTATTCCATGCAAACAGGATTTGCTTCCGCTCGTCCGGTGTCAAAATCGGCAGGTCAGACACGGGAAGATTCGGTGCGACGCATGCAGCAGTCAGCAAAGTCAGATAGTGATTCGCAAGTCGTTCGATTGCCGCTGTTTCAAAAAGGTCCGTATTAAACTCGATCCACATCCACATGCCACCGTCCGGTAGATCTTCCAACACGAGGCGTAGGTCAAACATCGACGTGTCGTTATGTAGCGGCACATTCTCGGCTATGAGAGAGCCGATGCGGTCCGGAGTGATGGCGATATTCTGGTACTGAAACACAATCTGAAAAAATGGCTGACGTGTGGGTTCGTGTGGTGGCTGAATCGCCTCGACCAGTGCTTCCAGGTCGATGTCAGATCCGGCGAATGCTTCAGTCCGGGTTTGGCGGGCACGCTCCAGAACGTCACGGAATGTTGGCTCTCCTCCCAGGTTCGTCCGGAATACCAGCGTGTTGGTAAAGAACCCGATCACTTCACGTGTTTCAGGACGCTGCCGATTTGCGACCGGAACACCAATAAGCAGATCGTCCTGCCCTGTGTAGCGATGCATGAGCGTTTGAAAGGCGGCCAACCCGACGAGGAACCTGCTGGCCGATTCACTTGCAACCAGTGTGTCGATGCCTTCGACGAGATCCTGCGGGAGGTTGAGGGAGTGAATGGTACCCCGGAAGCTCTGAACTGATGGACGGGGCTTACTAAATGGAAGATCGAGCGGGCTGAGTGGGAGTTTGAGCTTCTCCTTCCAGGCATCCAATCTATGGCGGTATTCGTCGGTGCCAGCGTACCTACGTTGCCAGGTGGCAAAGTCTCCATACTGGATCGGCAGTGGTGGGAGCGATGCCTCATGTCCCTCGCACTCTGCCTCATAATACTCGCCCAAGTTCTGGAAAAAGATGTCGATCGACCGGCCATCGCTCACCGAGTGGTGCATCTTCACCCAGAGAAGGTGCTCCTCTTCCGACAAGACGTAGAGCCGAAAATCCCACAGATAACCTGTAGTTAGATCAAACCGCTTGCTGGCTTCCGCAAGTGCTTGTCGTTTCCCTTCTGCAAGGCGTTCCGACGCTGGGAGGGCACTCAAATCCACCACGGGTAGATCGATCTTGATCGGAGGACTCACGACTTGGGAAAGCACACCATCCTGACTGACGAGTCGAGTGCGCAATGCCTCATGCCGAGCCACCACGCTTTGAAGGCCGCATCGCAATGCGTTGATGTCCATCTCTCCCTGTAAACGGAGCAGGTAGAAGATGTTGTAGACTTCTGGTTTTGCAATAATCTGATCGAGCAACGAGAGACGGCGCTGGCCTGCGGTGGCGGGGAATTGATCTCGCGGTCCGACAATTGAGGGAATTACGGGCGTCTTGTTCAAGGCGATTCGACGCCGTTCATCGATGGCAGAACCTCGGGGTCGAATAGTCATGAGTCGATCTCCGCAGAGAGGAAATATCAAGGGGTTCGCGGAGATTCGAAACCTCAACGACCGTTCGTGATCGCAAGCCAAATCACAGCTTGAGCTAACCTTGTGCCAATCGTTTTCGTTTTGTTCCGTCACTGCAAATGGAACAGCCGCCGAGATCTTAGAAGGGCACTCGTATCGATGATTTGACCCATCTCTGAGCTTTGGGCATCACAGTTGCATGACTTACTGGTTCCCGCGTAGTAAATGCACACAATTGGGAGCTTAGACCTGCGGCTCAGCATGAGCCTCACCCGACTCGCTCTGCCGCCCTGGAATCTCCCGACCTGGAACTTGCCCAATGTGGAACCAGTAGTCACAAGACCTCTCCTGCGTCTCTATATGGGCACATGTGTTTAAACAGCACGAGTCGCATTACCTCTGCCGCCGCAGGCAGCACCGGCCATACCCCCTCCAGTTGAATTCCTACCGGTCAGGAAATTCCTCGCTGACGAACCTGCTTGGAAGCAACTCCGGGAACATGTCGCGGCGGGTTCCGACGCGATCGAAGCTACTCGCAATTTGGTCTGGTGTGCCGTTCGAGATCGAACGACGTGCTCCACAGGTTGCTAATGAAGTGAGTTTGGGAGGCTGCCCCCAAGCAGCGCACGGTGACGAATTTTCCCGGGTCTTAACAAACCGGCTCCAAACGAGGATAAGAACAAGACTATGACTACGACTGACAGGGAACTCGTCCTCGGCTTCTGCCCTAGCGCGGCAGTACAGTCTCGAGTTCATCCGCGGACTCTGGCGACTGAGTACCAGGTCAGCTACGAGCCGATTCCGGGTGATCGCATCGAGAGGATCGGATGGGTCCCAACCGAGTCGAAAGCGTGGAGAGCGGCCTGCATCCGAATGGGGCTGCGGATCAAGCGGCTATGATTACCGCTGTCACGGACGAGAATGGTGTTCAATCAGAGATCCGTGACTGGGTGTCGTGGCATCGGGGGGGAACGCTTGCGCCCCCGTGGTTCCATTACCTGCACGCTGACTACTTGAATAACACCGCCTCCTTGGTCGCGCCTCCTTCACCTATCTCGACTTCTTGGCTCCGGCAGAACTGGTCGCCCCATTCGTGGCAGGGGCGGTTGCACGGTCGTACCCTCCGTGCCTGGCGAACACCACATGAGCGTCCGTCCGCTCTCCACAATCGACGGTCACCAAGTATCGGCCCGCCTGAACTTCGCTCTCATAGAACTTGGCGTCTTCATCCGGGATGCCCCAGCCGACCAGTGCACCGGCCAACCCCGCGATCGCCGCACCGCCGGCCGCGTTGAGCAGTATGGTGCCCAGAGTGCCGATGGCCAACACGGGGCCGATGACAGGAATCACCCCACTGAGGATTCCCAGGCCAACCAACCCACCGACACCGGCTCCGGCGGCCGCGCCGATCGCGGCTCCCTCTGCGGCGTTCGTTTCTCCCGCCCCGTCCGTCTTCACCGTATTTCCGCTGGCGTCCCTGGCCACCAGCCCGATTTGATCGTCCCGGTAGCCCAACTCACGTATGTCGGCGACGGCTTTCTCGGCGGCCGCTTTCGTTGCGAACACGCCGACCTTGGTTGAACACGTCTTGTTCGTTAACACGAGATACTTCCCCACGAGTGTGAAGGATGAGCAGGGATCAGCCGAATGGCCGACCCGAATGGTGAGGGAGACAGAGCACACCTTGTGCCGTGGGGTCACCTGTGCGTCGGTTGGGGATGATCGCGACCGGCAGGCATTGAGCGTCAAGACCGACAAGACATACCGAGCGAGGGGATGGAGAAACTCGGCCTGATCGGCAGTCCCGAACTCGTCCGCTTGAGCAGTTTCAGGAAATCCGTAGCGTCATTGGTTTGGGAGAGCGAGGCTCCATATTTCCTGAAACTGCACGAAGTACAGCTCCCCGTAAGCCGGGGAACAATCGAGATACATTGTTCTGATGTGGCCGCCCTCTGTGAGGCCGGTTTTCGTGTGGTTAACGTGACTTGGAGTCGCAGACCCCGGCTACAAAAACGTTCAAAACTGGTCCCTATATTCTGGAGAACTGCAACAGGCGGCCCTCAGGGCTGGTGGTAAGCCGGATGATCGCCCCGCCCTTTCTCAGTCCACTGGGCAACCAGCACCTCCCTTTTGGGCGCTGATTACACCAGCGTCTCACCGATCAGTCTGAACGTCAGGTTGATTCGCTCGCCGACGTTCTCGATAGTCTTTGGGACGTCGTGCTTCCAAAAGGTCTGCATCGTTCCCGCCATGATAATGAGTGTGCCGCTCTTCACTTGAAATGCCCTGGTCTCTTTCGATTTATTGTGTCGTATCCGAAACTTCCTGGTCGCACCCAGGGACAGCGAGCCGATCACGCTCCCCATGCCCGGCTCGTTGTCGGCGTGAAGACCCACGCTGTCGGCCCCGGAGCGATAGCGATTCAGCAGGCAGTAGTTGTACCGCCCCCGAACCGCCTCAATCTTTTGCTTGATCTCCAGTAAGGTGGGCGTCCACGGGAGGGCTTTGTTTTCTGTGCCCGAATAGAAGTACGTTACGCCCTCGTCGCCGTAGGAAGCAGTGAGCCGTGGCTGCATGTGGCCGAATGCCGCCTTCTTCTGCTCCCAGGCGTACTCGTCCCGCAACTCGGCGAAGTATTGATCAGCGAGGTCGGCTGGCAGGAAGGCTTCGTCGAACAGGAGAATCCCACCATCCGTGAGTTCGATGGTTGTCATGTTGCAGAATTAGGGAGTGGTGATGGGGGGGATAATTGCGACCGAAAACCAAGCGCATTTCCTTACTACTACGGAAGCCGCCTTGTTCTCAGACCGCACCCCGGACCACTCGGAAGTAAACGTAAGTTTTTATGCTGTCAAGAGATAAGGAAAGTGGGCGATACAGGATTTGAACCTGCGACTTCGTCCGTGTGAAGAGAAACGACACGCCGGAAAACAAGCCCAATTCCACGCTTACGATTTCCAAGATTAACAGGTTTTCTGCCCATTTCAATGGGATGCGTGCAGGAAGCGTGCAAGCCCCGTGCACATGATGACCGAACTTGTTCGTGGGTCCGAGGCGTCTGTAATTCGGGACTTCTGCGCCTTCGGCGCGAACGGGGCCAAACTTGGCGATTGATGAATTCAGGACGAGATTGCCTGATGGGAATGGCCCAGACAGAGCAGAAGAACGACCGCGCATATCTCCGGTTTTACACCCACGAGGACAAGCACCGCGAGGGTGCACCTGGCTATACTGGCGGGCTGTCGTGGAACTCTTTATGTTCGGTCGTAACTCCGTATGGATGCACCGGATCGACAGTCCAGGCCGCCAGGACTTTCTCGCGCAGCGTCGCGTCGCTAGCACGCTGCAAAATCAATCATTTCCGGTACTTGCGAGCCGGGCAAGTTTACCCGCGTTGATACAACATGGGAGCCATGTAGATCAACGTTGCCCCCAAATTGCCCCAAACTGCAAGCCACGTCCACCCCGCCAAACAATGGGCCACACGACTGCCAGCTGTCGAAGTGACCGAAGCGCGCAACCGACCCGCAGTGCCTGACTGGAATCTGCATGGTCGGAGACGCTGCCGTTGGCCGCGGGTGATGCGTCCGGGTTTTTTCGGCCTTTCCGGAAGAAGAGGCGGAGACTGAGTGACCCCGGAGTGGACTTCCGACCAGGACAGAATCCCCGATTTCACTCGTTCTTGCTTCCCTTGCATTTAACGCTCTGCTTGGCACCTTTGCATTTGGAACACTTCAGCTACCAGGACCCTGTCACACCATGAACTGCTTGACCGGCCCGGCCTGATCCAACTTCTTCCGAGACATCTCCAGGTCGAAGTCGCCGTAGTGTTTGGTCGGATTTCCGTGGGCGTTGAGCAGGGTGGTGTACCAGTTGCCGATGGTCTTGTGCCCTTCGGTGCCGTGGTAGGGCAGGCGGATGTAGCGGCCGGCCAGATTGAGATTGCACTTGTCGCCCGCCAGGATCACGAAGGGGGCTTCGAAGCCCCAGCCGTGGTGGGTTTCGCCGCCTTCGGGGAAGTACATGATCGTGGTGCTGTCGAACATGGTGCCCTTACCTTCGGGCGTGGCCTTGAGGCGCTCGACGATGCGGGCGACTTGCTTGATCTGCCCGATGCGGATGTTCTCCCGGATCTTGTCCGCCGGGACGCCGCCGTAGCTCTCGTTGTGGCCTATGGCGTGGATGGAAATGAGGTTCGCCTCGTTGCCGGGCAACCCGCGCACGGGCGTCATCAACTCGTCGATCGTGTAGGTCACCACGTTCGTCAGTCCGGTGACGAGGGCCGCGATGAGGATGTCGGTCATCGCCTCCTGCTTCTCCGGGTAGCTGGCATTCGGCCCGCCGTCGGTGTGGATCTTTCCGAGTTGCGGAATGTGCTTCGCGATCGAGTCGGCCATTTTCGACAGCTTCACGTTGCGCGCCCGGATGGCTTCGATCGAACTGATGTGGCCGCTGAGCTTCTGCTTCTCGTAGCCCTTGAGGACACCCTCCTTGAAAGACTCCTCGCTCTCGAGGAACTGGAGCATGGCGTTATCGGAGTTCACGGCCCCGGGATTCGTGACCGCGCGGAAGAGTTCGTTGTGGGCCGTCTGCGGGTCGGCAAAGCAGTAGTTCCGCTGGTGCGGGCCGGAGGCGGAGTAGCCGGAGACGATGCCCGTGCGAAAGGTGGTGTAGTTCCCCGTGAGAGAGAGTTCGACGTGGCCGAAGGGCGAGGGGAAGAGCTTGGCCATCTCGAAGTCGATGGTGGCTCGCTTGATACCGCTCAACGAGTTGCGGTTCGACTTGAAGGCCCCCATGATGGACGAGTACGAGTAGTGGCCGTTCTCGCTCATCGTGCAGGAGAGGCCCTGCAAAATGCAAAGGTTGGACTTGTACTTGTCCAGCGCACGCAGGTACTGCGGCAGTTCGTGCTTGTGCAGGTCCACTTCCAGCGGCTGCTTCTTCGTCTCAAGGGCCTTGTCCTTGTCCGAGAGGCTGGGCAGGGCGACCTCGTTGGGCCGCTCGCCGTTCGACTTGCGGATGAAGATGAACCGCTTGGGAGCCCCGCTCTCGGGCGCGGCTCCCGCGAACGCGCTGAGGGAGGGCGTGAGCGAGAGTGCGCCGGCGCCCGTGACGGCGGACTGGAGGAAGTCTCTTCTGGTTGTCATGGTTACTTTCAGTTGGTGTTGGGTTTGCGGTAAATGAAGGAATCGGAAGTTAAGAGTGAAACGATCACGGCATCGAAGCTGCCGCCGCTTTTCACATAGGCCTGATCGGCATCGATCAACGTTTTTGAGTCCGAGAGCATTTCGTTGCGTCCCAGGAAATACCGGAACGCGTGCCGGATGATGGACTGGCGAACCCTGGTGGACTTCGCGAGGCGTTCCGTGAGGTCGATCGCGTCTCGAATGTCGCCGTCCAGCTTGGGATCGCCAGTCCCGGCGAGCGTGCCCTTCGCATCCACCGGCAGTGTCTTGTAGATGTCGCGCAGGTCGGCCTGAACGGAGCCCTTATCGGGCATCTTCTTGATCAGGTTCTCGGGGTACTCGAGGGCCTCCTCCGTGCGGAAGCGGCCGAAGTCGTCGTAGATTTCAAAGCTGTTGCCCAGCGGGTTCATCCGCTCGTGGCACTTCCAGCAATAAGCCGCTTCGGTCACTTTCGTGAGGCGGCTGCGGAGCGTCTGGTGGTGATCCTCTGGGATCACGACATCCACGGTGACGGGCACATCCGGGACGGTTCCCGCCAGCAGTTTCTCACGCACCCATTTGCCGCGGCGCACCGGATCGGTCTCCGTGTTCCCGGCGAATGCGATGAGCCACGCGGGGTGGGTGAGGATCCCCTTGCGGTGCTCCATTTTGGCGGGTTGTACGGCCGGGTAGTTCCAGTTGGCCATGTCGATGTTGAAACTTTTGGCGACCTCCGAACCCCTCAGATCCTTCCCGGTGCGGGTACGCGCGGTGCTTGCCGCTCCAAAATGGGTTGAAAAGGGTGCTGTTGCGGTCTGCACTTTGCCGAGGCGCTCCGTCAGGCTGGTCATGATGGCTTTGAAACTCCGCAGCGAGTCCTGACGGCGTTCGTCGAGGCCAATCGTGTCCGGGTTCACACCCGCAATCGGGTGCTCCCGGAAAAAGGGCGCGTGCTCCTTGAGTTGCACGACATCGAAGTTCTGCCAGTTCTTGCCCTTGAAGTGGTCGTAGACTTTTTTCAAACGCTCCGAGCCGGCAGCCATCGCCTGATTGTCGCCGGAGTGGTAAACGTAAAACTCTTCTGTCGTCAGGAGCCGCTCAAACACGTTTTGATCCTGCTTGAGAATATGCTCCACCAGCATATCCGCTTCGCTCACGATCCGCCCGGATGCGCTGTTGTAATCGCCGCCAAAACGCTTGTTGTCCTTGAAGATCGAAAGGAGAGCCGGGTAGCCGAAAAACTCCCGGAAGAAGCGGAGTTTCCGAATCGGCAGGTTGGTGAAACTGTCGTTGAGGGCGATTTTTTCCACGGCCTCGTCCACGAGGTAATACTGCTCGCGGGACTTCAGCATCCGCAGGACTTCGCGCTGATAATCCTCCCGCGTGTTCAGCTTGCCGCTGTTTGCGGCCTCCACGAGTTGCTTATCGGGACTACTGTCCGTCAGCGAGTAAGCGAGTGCGTAGCTGGCATCGCGCGGCGAGAGCATCTTCCGGCCGTGTGCGTCCGCCGGACCCGTCCCGAATTCCTGCCGGTACACGAACTCCGTTTGCAGAATCAGAGTCTGGATGAGTTTCTCAATCGCCGCCTGGTTCCCCAGCGTGGAGAACCAGGATTTCGTGAGCGAAACGAACTTCTCGTTTTCCTGCGCGGTGGGGGTGCGTTCGATGATCCTGGTAAAGAGTTGGTCCACGAGATTGCCGACGACGGCGTCATTCAGGTTGCCCGCCTTGATTCGGTCCTGCTTGAACCCTTCCTGCCATTCGGCCATGCACTTGGCGATCACTTCGCCGAAGCGATCCCCCGCCTTGCGATGCCTCAGAAGTGCAGCGCGGATGACCGCCATCTCCGGTGCCGCGGGCGTGCCGGGCGGACGCGGCCGCTCCTTCGGCTTTCGTTTGATCAGCTCATCCATGTAGCCGCGCATGAATGCAACGCGCAACACAATGGTACGGTCGTTGACCCCGACCGTGAACCAATCCCGCTCGCACTTCAAGATCAACGCATCATCTTTTTCACCGCTGCTGGAATTCCTCTCCATCGCGCCCCAGATCTCGATCAATTCGTCACCCCCTGGCTTGGCGATGTCGAACACCGACTTCTTGAGGGGCTTCCCATCGGGGCCGATGGCGTCCTTGAGCGGTTCTCGCTTGATCGGGATGAATTCGGGCAGCAGGGATTCGTGCTTATCCTTGTAAAGCTCGCGCAGTAGCGGCTCGATGCTGACTCTCAGATAGCTTTCGCGGGCGGCGAGAATCTTCTGGTGCTCCCACTCCCGAGCCATGATGGCGGTGACCGCCGGGAGATAGTTCTTTTTCTGCGACAGAGTCATCAAGTGGGCCGCCGCTTCCTTGGCATTCGTGATCATCGTGAGCAAATGCCCCCCGTCCAGGGTCGCGGTATCGTAGTACCGCACTCCGCTGTGCGTGGGCAGCAGGAACGGGTTCGTAAGGTTCGCACCGGTGTTGCTGCCACCAACGAAGTTCCAGGACTTCCCATCGACGGTGACCCGCGACGTGGCACCCAGCAGCGCCCTGAACTTCGCGTTGAAGATGTATTCGCTGATGAGCCAGCGGCGGTCGGGCGTGTAGCCAGGGAGATCCTTGTACTTGCCGGAGAACAACTTGTCGTGATCGATCACGTTGCCGTATTCCGGCTTCCGCAGTTTGTCTTCGAGCTTCGAGGCGTTGTGCTTCTGCAGTTCCTTGGTGATCCAGTCCATCACGAGGTTGCGCTCGTCTTCCGTGGGCGGCGCCTTTTTCTTCGGCGGCATTTCACCGGTGAACAGTTGCTCCTGGACTCGGTTCAGAAGATCCAACCGCGCGTCCAGCGCGAGGCTGCCGAGATTATTGAGCCGGACGTCGCCCTTCTGGTCGTCAGCGTTGTGGCACGAGAAACAGTGCTTCTCGAGCAACGGCAGTACCTTCTCGCCAACCTTGAATGGTGCCGGCGGATTCGAGGCCGGCTTGCCTTCATCACCTATGGCATGATCTGCGGAGGAGAAAACGACGACGATGACAACGAGAACTCGCTTCATGGTTTGCCTGTTCGATTCGATGGGGCACTGCGGGGCAGCGTACCTCGGAGATCCGGTTGGGTGTTACTTGGTCTGTTTCTTCAGCAACTCAACCATCGCCTGGCCCATGGCTTCGCCCACGTCCATGTAGACCTCCGCCTTGCCGCCGTAGTGGCCGTTGCCGCTGCCGCCTTGTGCCATGGGGTGGGTGTAGACCGTCGCGACATTGCCTTTGAAGTCGGGATGCTTGCCGCTGTTGCCGTCCACGGCGAGGTGGGCCTCCAGCACCTTGCCGCCGTTGCCTCCACTTCCTTTTTTAGATTCACCCATGGTGCCCAGCACGAACTTTGCATTCGGAGCATTGAAGTCTTTGCGTACCGCCTTGATGAACTGGACCAGATTCTTCTCGTAGCGGGCCGCCCAGACTGCATTCCCGGCATCCTTTTCGCCCTGCCAGAAAAAGAACCCGGCAACCTCGTAGCTCTTCGCCCCCGGGTAGTGCTTGTCGAGTTCCGCAAGCACCTTCTTGGCGTCAGCTATGTCATCGTCGTACTCTTTGCCGGCGTACCATCCCGCAGGTTGATCGCCTTTCAAAGTGATCGTTCCCTCTTTGATCACGGGTGGTGCCGGCTCCGTCCCTTTGGCCCAGGAACTCGGGGCATCGCGATAACCGGCATACACTTTGTCGCCCTCCTCGAACCGCTCGCTTCTCGGCGGCAGCAGGTGCCAGCCCAAGGCGCGGTTGCCGATGCAACTCTTGAGGATCATCACGGGGGCATCCACCGCATTGCCGACCACATGTCCGATCCCGAACTCCGGCCCGATGGTGCCGTCTTTCACGGCCATCCACTCGTTGTTCAGCAGGCCCTTGCCCTGCTGCATGCGTACGAATCGAACATCTTTACGCTCAACCCACTTTTCGGCGTCATCGATCAGGTAAGGATACTTCTTCTTTACTTTGACCGAGTTTTCGAGCGATCCTTCCCCTCCCGTGATCTTGCCCAGGCCCGACATGTTGGATTGACCCAGCAAGATGAAGACCTGGACAGGCTTGGTCATGTCCGCGGGTTTGCCATCGTGAGGAGGTATCGGATTCTTGGGTTCCTCGGCCGTCGCGGTCGATACCGTGAGGATCAGCGTCGCCAGTGCCATCGCGGGCAAGGCCGACAGTGAGGTGACTTTTCCACAGACCATTTCCACGATCAAAATCAACGTGTGCACGGGACGGCAGAACATGGATTTCCTTCTCCGGGTGGAGTTGTATGTTCGTTCGACAAGCACCTGTCCGGGCGTGACCGATCCGTGCTTGAGGCTTGAACGCGTGTCCGACCGCAGGGCACCTCAATTATCCCCTTGTTCAGTATCGATTCCAAGAAAATCGGTAACGAAGCTGTGAAGATACTACACGCCGCCTTGTCTCGTCCTGGCTAGGTCGGATTGCAATTTCCGCGCGTGCCTGGACCGCCTCGACGCGGCGGCGGAGTCGCCGGGCCGGGCGCTGACCGCCCGCCGGAAGCGAACGCTCCCCCACCCCGCCCTTATGGTAACCGGGGCCCGACCCGACCAACGTCACGTTAACGGAGTACACATGATTCTCGTCATCCCGACCGACCTCCACCGCGCCGCCGACTTCGGCCGGATACTGGGTAAGTCGCCTCTGGCCGGCCCGAGGAGCTGGCACCACGAGACCTATTCGAGTACGGCGGGGGCGAGACGCTCACGATCATCGCCACCAACAACCGCCTGGTGCTCCGGGCCCACCTCAGCGTCGTCGGCCGGGCTCCGCCTTGGCGGGCGGCCGTCGAGGCCGAGCGGTTCAACCACATTCGGCACATCGACGGCGGCCGCATGGAGATCGGTCCACTAGGGACGGGGCACCTCTTGATCCGAAGTGGAACGCTCAGGATGCCCTTCCCCGCGCGGCTTCCTGGAGGCGACGAGGCGGGGCCGTGGCCCGTGGCCACAGGAGAGGCGGCCGGCGGCGATATCGATGCGCACGAGTTCGCGTCGTGCCTGAGGATGCTGCCCATGGGTGACGAACGTCTGCCCTCGCAGGTTCTTAGCTGGTACGCGAACGGGGTGATGACCGCCTTTCGAGCGGGGCGTCTGGTTCCGGGTCGCTGGCCCTGTCCTGCCGTTCGATTGGAACCTTACCCTCCGCGATGCGAACCGCGTCCTCGGGTGGCTGGACATGATATTGAAGCCGCCCAAGGGCGAGCGGCGGCAGAAACGAGAGCGGCGGGAGCCGCGCCCTGTGACGGCGTGTGTTCTCACGGCCGTGGTCGGCGCGCGGTTCGTACTGCTTACCGACGCGGCCCGCGGGAACGAACTCATTGTTCCCGTCGCATCACGGTCGTGCTCGCGCGACCCGGTTGACCGGGCCAGCGCCGCCGATGCGGTCGTGCGGGTTGCCGTCTCACGTCGGGAACTTCTCAGGCTGACGCGGCTCGCCAAGGGACTTCCTGGATCGCACCCACTGCGCTGCGAGTTCCTACTGTGCGAAGACGAGCCGCGCCTGGCCGCGACCATCGGGCCCCCCGACGACCCGGATTTCCGCGTCGATGTCCCGCTCACGAACATCATGCCCGGCACCACGCCTACCGAGACGCACGTGTTGGCGCTCTCGCCAATACGCCTCGGCTACGCCGCCCGGCGGATGCGTGCGGACGAAGTGCGCCTCTGCTATCACCCGTCGGTGAATCTACTGGGCTTCGCACCCCATGCGGGGGCGACAGGTGGCGGGCCGAGCACCGAGGTGTTCATCGACGCCCGGCCCCCGTTGGCGGCGGCTCATCAGGCCGGCCCGGGACCGCCCCAAGCCGGCACGGCCGCCCCGTAACCGCCAGACGCCCGATCCACTTCGTACAGGGGACCACTTGCGGGTGAAGCAACTCGGTCGGCTCGAGTCGACGACCGTCTTGTCATGCACGACGAGCCGATTGATCCCGTCCGCGGCGCGAGCCGAAGCTTCGACTACCAACGAACGAATCGGGCAGCACCCTGACAGTCTGTTTTCCGCCAAAACCACTTCAAGTTGAGGAATACCATGAGTAACAAGCACGACAAAGAACAACGCCGGAAGCGAAAAGTCCTAAAGCGAGACGACGCGAAGCCGCACGCGGTGACCGTCCGCGACGGCGAGAAACGGACCGCCGTCCAGCAGGGCACTACCCAGGGCTACGACGTCCAGATGATCCGTGATTTCCTGAAGCACCTGGGTCAAACTCATCAACCCGGACGACTCGTCTGAGGAACTCATCTGGGTATCGACCCAGGACTCGGACGTTGCCGATCGCTGGGAACTCCAGGGAGAGGAACACTCGCCGCTATCGATGAGTTGATGGTGGGGCGAAGCAACATTCGGCGCTGAACGGACGGAGTGTCCTGCCGCTTGTCGGGCGAAATTCCTGAACATTCAACCTGCACGTAACCCAGAGGAGGAACTGATGAAGTGCTACTGCTGCAATCGCGAAGTTTCGTTGGTGCGTCACGTCAAACTCCGCGGGGACGTGTTCGCTTCACTCTCGGGACTCACCGGACCTGACGACCCGGCCTCCATCGCCTACGAGGAGGAGACGACGTTCCGCTCGGCGTTCGTCAGCCCGGGGTGCTACGGCGTCCTCGACAGCCCCACCGGCACAGGGCAGATCGCCGGCCGCGTCTACGGCATTGCCGGACGGTCCCGCGGCGGCCGCGCCGCACTCTACAATCAGGTCAAGTATGCCGCGTTCGTCCGGAAGAAGGCGCGGGATCTGGGCATCGACATCAACTGACCTCCGTGGCCGTTCGCGACGAGGCGCCCGTCAATGACGGGCGTAGGCGGACGCGCCAGCTATCTGCCTGGCGCCCGGGCGGGGACTGATTACCTCGATGCCCGGACGCCCGATCGATGAACGCGCTCGTCTTGTGTCTTATGCCCAGCCGGGCGCCATCTGTTCGGTCCACCGGTGTGCGGCGATCACAAGATTGATGGCTAATTACGGGTTGCCGGAGACTTGGCTGGCGGGTTGAACCCCGCACCAGAGCACTTCGTATGGATCCGGCGTAGCACACCACAGACCGCGGCCACGTCAGCGCCGGTCGCTGATACTGATACGTGCGCCCGGGGTAATGTTGGTGCGGGAGTGCAACCCCGTTCGTTGCAGAAGTGCCGGGCAGGCCGGCGTCCTTAACAAGTACAACCTGTCATCCGGGGCCAAAGCTATACGCGGAGGTCGAGGGCGAACACGGATACAAAAATAACAGACACAACGCCGCCAGGACCGAAGCGAACCGTCACACCAAGCCGCAGGCGACCCTCCGCCGAAGTACGAGAGAGGGCGGGCGGGAGACGGGGCCGGGGAACTGGAAACTAACTCACAAACAAGAATCAAGACGAAAACAAGTAGAAGTACAAGACTCAAGACCGACTCACTACACATAACCCACAACTGAACAGACCCGACACGCATAACTGAACAAACCCGACACCGAAATCAGCCGACCGTTCAGACATAGGGCATTCCCGACAGGAGAGAGAATGAGAATCACACGGCAGCAGCGAAGACCACCGCACCAGCCCGAGCCAGATCAGCATCCCACGGCGAGACGCACGCTCGGTTCCTGGTGCGGTGTTACTTCAACGGCCACCAGCCTTCATCCGCGCACGGCAGCAACCACCCCGGCCCTGTTCAATCCCGGTCCTGGCCTACGCGCCGCTCATGCGGCCGACAAAAGCCCCACCTGCGGGATGAACATGGCCGCGGTGAAGACGCAGCACCCGGACCCGTACTTTCCGGCCCGTGACACAGGAACGGCGGCATGAACCCACTCGGTCGCTGCGGGCCAACCCGCTCGATCCACCGGTGAGCCGGTCACTCCGTCGAGGGGCATTGCCGTGACCGCCGACGAGAATGTTCGGCTCCGACCGGTTCAACCTGGCGACTGGCCAACCACCTGCACGGCGTGCAACAGAACCCATCACCGCTACAAACGCCCGAAATCGCTCAGCGGCTACCGCTGCAAATGCCCGGCACGCTCAGCACTGGTGTTTGCCTTCAAGAGCGATCCCGCACACGAACCGGCTGTGCCGATGACGCCTCAAGCAGCAGTGGCACCGTGGCAGGCGAAGTGTGCAGGCTGCGGAGTGCTTCACTGCCGTTCCCGCAGACCGAAAGCCGGTGTGTGGCGGTGCAAGTGCCCTCAACGCGGCGAACTGACATGGTCGTTCGTGCAGCGAGGCGTTTAACGGATACGTCCTGCCCGCCATCCTCGCCACGATGGGGAGAGGCTGGTCCGGCATTGCGGCGAAAAGAGCGCCCGAGAAGAAGGCAATGAAGCGGAAGTGAGCGGCACATGGCAACAGGGCAGCCCAAACTGAAACTTGGTAAGGGAACAGCGTTCGTGAAAACGCACCTGAAGCAGTTGCGTCAACATGACGACACCTGGGAAGTAGATTTCCGGGCCTTGCCGAGAGCGATGGGCGAAGAAACGACGCACTATCTGGGCCTCGTCGTTGCCCTGTCGCAGGGAAATCCTTTGGTCTGCCTGTCGCTGGACTACACCCCGACAGTCAACGATCTTGCTGACCTTTTGGCCGGGGCCATGCGTCGGCCGATCACGGATTCCCCCCACCGGCCCCGACAACTTCTGCTGCGAGAGAACCCCCGCTGGGAAGAGTTGTTTGCCCACCTCAAGCAACTCGACATCGAAGTCTCGATCCAAAACGAACTCCCTCGCCTTGAAGATGTTTACGAAGCATTTCTGCTGCAAATGCGAAGGGCACGTTCTGACCCACTGATCCTGTACACTCCACAACCGTTGGAGATTGGAATGGCATTCCCGGCCATTGCTCAGTGGGTCCGGAGTTTCGGTCGCATCGAGATCGGTAGTCAGAAGAAGCACGGCTTCATTGTTCGGGCACTCAACGACACGGGTTCGGTCTTCGAGGACGACAAATCCGTTAGGCTGGCCGAGGCTATGGCCGCTTTGGAGGAAGGGTTGGCCAAGTGGTTCCAAGAGCGGAAGATAGAGGTTATCTGATCTTTCAATGCTTGGTGGTCGAGGTGAAGAAGGGCGATACCGACTGTCAACATGTAGAAGTCCACGGGTACTGATCGAGGACACGAGGAGGCATCTGATGGCGGTTACGCACATCAACCGGCGAGGCGATACTTACTACCTGCACGAGGGCAAGACCAAGACGGGGAAGCCCAAATTCTTCTTCTCCAAGAAGGAAGCGGGTGAACTGGCCAAGGCTGTCCCTGACAAGTTTGAGATTTACGAGAACCCGAATGCCCAGGTCTTCTTGCGAAGGATCACGCCCAAGTTGATCGCGGAGGAGGAGCTCGCCGTCGTTGAGAAGGGGATTCGTGACCACGCTAAACTGAAACACTTCTTCGTTGAGGTTCAGAAGGACGCCCTCGTCGTGTACTTGCCGAATGAGAAGGTTGCTGGGCTGGAGGAAGCCCTCTCTCCGTTCGTGGGGTTCGATCTTCGTTCACTTCCCAATGTGGAACGATTCTTGACTTACTCGCCCATGATGCGCTTTGTCCTGGTCGATGAGGAACAGCGGCTCTTCATTGCCGAGAGGTGGTGCTTCCTGGGTTCCATCGACACCTGGATACACCTGAGTGGCGCTGCTCGGCTGACGAGTCTCTTGAAGAAGTATGGTCCCCACCTGGGCAAGGAATCGTTCTTCGAGTTGATGTGAGTCGGCAGATGGAGACTGTCGCCTGATGCGATTGGGATCGAGTGGTGAGATCACGTCTCCGGCGTGGCGAGTGCCTTCTGGATCGCCTCCCGAATGCCCATCGGCCTAATCGCGAACACGTCCAGTGCCGTCCTGTCCCGCACCACAGTGGGATTCTTCAACCCCTCGATCAAGTGTCGCCCGACCTCGAATGCGGCGGGGGGTTACCAGCGCCAGCCACAAACTCGACAGGTACGGCGTCAGCACGGGCACCGAGATCAGCCACCGCCGCAGTCCCCTCTGCCGGGCGTATTCCCGGATCATGCCGCCGTAGGTGGTGACATCCGGGCTCCCGATCTCGAAGGTGCGACTCTGCCCCGCAGGCAAGTCCTTCGCGACCTTGAGGTAAGCAAGCACATCGTCCACGGCGATGGGTTGCGTCGGCGTCGTGAGCCAGCGGGGGCAGAGCATGACCGGCAGACGGTCGGTCAACGACTTCACCAGGTCAAAAGACAGGCTTCCCGTGCCGATCACGAGGGACGCCCGGAACTCGATGGTTTCGACGCCGGAATCTCGCAGAATCTGGCCGACCTCGTGGCGGCTCCGCAAGTGGGGCGAGAGCTTGGGGTCGGCGTCGTCGCCCAGGCCGCCGAGGTAAATGATGCGCCGCACCCCGGCCTTCTTTGCGGCCTGGGCGAAGTTGCTCGCCGCCTCCCGATCATCCTTCTCGAAGTCTTTGGAGCCGGACATGAGATGAACGAGGTAGTACGCCGTATCGACGCCCTGCATCGCTTCAGTCAGCGAAGTGGGGTCGAGAACATCGCCCCGGACGATCTGCGTGGACTCTTTGACGAGAGGCCGCAACTTGTCCGGGTTTCGGGCCAAACACCGCAGGACCACAGGAGTTCGTTCGAGCAGCGAAATCAGTCGACCGCCGACGTATCCGGACCCACCCGTCAACAGGACGACGGGAACATTCACTACTTCAGGAGTGTTCGAGCCGGGTGACGACATCGTGTTCGGTCGAATTCACGGTTGGGAAGGCGGGTTGTTTTGCGGATAGTAATCCACGGGGGCATGTTACCGTTTATCGCACCCCGGCACAGGCTTGGCTGCGGACGAGATCGCGAGCGGAAATGTTATCGTTGCGAAAGCCGTCACCCGAGTTCATCCGCCCATTCCTGGCGGCACAGGCGACTCTGCCGTTCACCTACTCGGCGGTGGGAGCAACCGCAGAGACGTCACCCGTTGGTTATGACGTGGATCACACCCGCATTAAGGTGGGCGAAGGAGAATCCGTCTTTCGTGCCGCGAGCGCCGCCTTGCGACGCTGGGAGCAGTTCCGGCTGGGCTGGGTCGAGGCGTGGTCGCCGGACACTCCGATTCAATCCGGCGAGGTCGTGGCGGTGATGGGGCGTGCCCTCGGGATGTGGTGGCTCAACGCCTGCCGGATCGTGTACGTCGTGGACGAGTCGGGGCCGATCGCGAAGTTTGGCTTTGCGTACGGCACGTTGCCGGGCCACGTCGAGAGCGGTGAAGAACGATTCTTGATCGAGTGGAACCGGGACACGGACGGCGTGTGGTACGACATCCTGGCGTTTTCCAAACCGAACCACCTCTTGACCCGCCTCGGCTACCCGGTCGTGCGCCGCATGCAGAAACGATTCGGGCGTGACTCGGCGGCAGCCATGTTTCGGGCCGTTGATGAGTTCGCACCGATTCCCGAAGTTTGCCAACAGACGGCGTGACATTTTCGTGAAGGCTTTCCGGCGCACGGTGCCGACGAAGGTGGCGCGGCCACTCGTCGTCATCCTCGTGGCGAATCTCCTGTTCATGCCGACCTTCGCCGACCCCATACGTGAGCTGGCCCCGGTCACGGCGGCACGAGCGCACCCACAGTGCGGTTTTGCATCTTTACAGCATCTTTACAGCCCGTTTCCCACTTATGTAAGATACTCACCATAACTCGCTGGGCCATCGACCGCTCGACCACGACCCCCGGAGGTCCCGATGCCTGCGATGAAAGAGCCGCTACAGTCTGCCGAGAACATGCTGCTCGCCGCCCTGTCCAGACGGGAGCGGGACCGCCTCCTGCCGCACCTTGAGCCGGTCACGTTGCCGTTGGACGACATCCTGTACGAGCCGGACACGATCATCCGGCACGTCTACTTCCCCACCAGTGGCATGATCTCCCTGCTCGTCATCCTGGAGAACGGTCTGGTGACGCAGGTGGGCCGGGTCGGCAACGAGGGGATGGTCGGTTTGCCCGTCTTCCTCGGCGTGCCGACGAGTCACACCCGGGCGTTCGTGGAACTTCCCGGCGAGGCCCTGCGCATGAAGGCCGAGGTCTTTCGCCAGGAGCTTCGGCGGGCCGGGGCGCTCTCCGGCCTGCTGTTGCGCTACACGCAAGCCCTGCTGCGGCACTCGCAACGGCTGATCGCCTGCAACACCTGGCACACCGTCGAGCAGCGACTCTGCCGCTGGCTGCTGGTGGCACACGACCGGGTAATGGCCGACCAGTTCCAGGTCACGCAGGAGTTCCTGTCGCAAATGCTGGGGACGCACCGCCAGAGCGTGACCGTGGCGGCGAGGAACCTCCAGCGAGAAGGACTCATCCGGTACAGCCGGGGGAAATTACAAATCCTCGACGTGTCGGCGCTGGAGGCGGCGGCTTGCCCGTGCGCCCTTGCGATCCGCCGAGGGTTCGACCAGTTGTACACGGAGACGAAGCACTGACCGGCCTCGGTTTCGAGTTCGGCTTCCGGCCTGGGTGAAATGGGATGAATTCACGATTTCGACAGCACGTCCTTCCCTATCTCGTTGCGGTCGCAGCGACAGCGGGGGTCATACTGGTGCGGTGGCTGCTCGATCCGCTGGTGGGTTCGCAGTACCCCTACGTCACGATCTTCGGGGCCGTCGCCGCTGTCGTTTGGTACGGGGGCTACCGTCCCGCTACCATTGCTTCGGTTCTCGGCGTCGTTGCGTGTGTATACCTCTTCGTCGAGCCTCGTGGCAGTTTCGCCGCTGCGCACGCAGGGGATTACGTCGGCGTGGTCCTGTTCCTTCTCACCTGCGCCGTCATTATCGGCTTCGGGGAAGGGATGCGGGTTGCCCAACGCCGCACCGAGGAGAAGCAGGAACGTCTTCGCACGACCCTTGCCAGCATCGGAGATGCGGTCATCACGACCGACGTGGAGGCCCGCATCACCAACGTGAACGCCGTGGCCGAAAAGCTGACTGGGTGGACGATCGCCGAGGCGATGGGGCAACCGCTCGATGCCGTGTTCCGCATCGTGAATGAGACGACACGGAAGACGGTCGAGAACCCGGCGATTCGGGCGTTGAGGGAAGGCGTCATCGTCGGTCTGGCGAACCACACCGTCCTCATCGCCAAAGACGGCACAGAGCGTCCCATTGACGACAGTGCCGCCCCGATCCGGTGCAAGGACGGCGAGGTGGTCGGCTGCGTGCTGGTGTTCCGAGACATTAGCGAGCGTCATCGGCAGGAGGCCGAACTGGAAGAACAGGAGCGGCAGTTCCACACGCTGGCCGAGTCGATTCCGCAGTTGGCATGGATGGCGAACACGGACGGCCACAACTTCTGGTACAACCGCCGCTGGTACGAGTACACCGGGACGACGCTGGAGCAGATGGAGGGATGGGGTTGGCAGAGCGTCCATGACCCAGAGGAACTGCCGAAAGTGTTGGAGCGGTGGAAGACATCCATCGCCACAGGCATGCCCTTCGACATGACGTTTCCGCTCAAGGGGCGGGACGGCCAATTTCGCCCTTTTCTCACACGGGTCGAGCCGGTCAAAGATGACGAGGGCCGGGTGGTCCGGTGGTTCGGCACGAACACGGACATCACCGAACTGAAACGGGTCCAACAAGCACTGCATGACAGCGAGCGGCGAATGCGGCTCGCCACGGAAACGACGAAGGTAGGGATTTGGGAATGGAATCTCATCACCGGCGAAGTTCGGTGGGACGCCATGATGTTCCAAATTTACGGCATTGCTCCCACGCCGAACGGAGTTGTGCAATACCGTGACTGGAGTGAAGCCGTCTTACCGGAGGATTTGCCCCAACAGGAGGCGGTCTTGCATGACACCGTTGAGCGACTCGGGAGCAGCAGCCGACACTTTCGCATCAAGCGTCGGGACGATGGGGAATGCCGAAGTATTGATTGTGTGGAAACCGTTCGCATGAACGATGCCGGGGTAGCCGAATGGGTGGTCGGCACGAATCTGGATGTGACCGACCGGAAACATGCGGATGCTCAGTTGCGGCAACTTGCAGCCGAGTTGTCTGATGCTCACCGCCGCAAAGACGAGTTCCTGGCCACATTGGCGCACGAACTCCGCAACCCGCTGGCCCCGATCCGCAACGGCCTCCAAGTCATGAAGCTGGCCGAGGGGGACCGGATGGCGGTCGAGCGGTCCCGGTCGATGATGGAGCGGCAGGTGGAGCAGATGACCCGACTGATTGACGACTTGATGGACTTGAGCCGCATCAGTCAGGGCAAGATCGTTCTCCAGAAGGCCCGGTTGCGGCTGGCGATGGTGGTCCAACACGCCGTCGAGACGAGCCGCCCGTTGATCGAGCAGCAGGGCCACG
>Ga0105047_10000492_pt1 | contig 67392 bp, 60 predicted proteins | sample MAT04_FD_78384 | JGI IMG/M metagenome (GOLD analysis project Ga0105047, IMG submission 78384) | Freshwater microbial communities from Lake Fryxell liftoff mats and glacier meltwater in Antarctica - MAT-04 (megahit assembly) | ecosystem: Environmental > Aquatic > Freshwater > Ice > Liftoff... | reverse complement strand
GCCGATGCCGTACTCAACCATCTCAACTTTTGTATGATGGCAACGACATTGACTTGGATTTATGCGGATCGCTTACAATATGCACCGGATCGGAAATATAAAATCCGCGGCAGATCCGGATTTCCAATCGATTTGCCTATTGCCGACGCAAAAGCCACAAAAATCTTTCATCAAAACGTTGCTGCGCATGGTAGCTTGAAGAAAACGAGATTTGGGTTATTAAAAAATCTCAGGAAACTTCAGTTTAAGAATGAATTTCGTGAAGGCACTTATCCCCCTTTGTGGGGGGATTTCATAAAGAATCAAGGTTGCAAGAGATAATGAAGAGAAAAATTTTATCCCTGCCACGGTTCAACCCCATGGATCATCCGCGCATTTTTAGAATGATCGTCAGCAGTTGGCCGCCGTATCTCGGGGCCGGCATAGCCGTTGAAGAGATTGCTCACGACTGGCGGACCATACGGGTGGCCATGAAGTTGCGCTGGTATAATCGCAACTATGTGAACAGCCATTTCGGCGGCAGCCTCTTCTCCATGACCGACCCGTTTTATATGCTGATGCTTCTTCGTAATCTGGGCCGGGGCTATGTGGTCTGGGACATGGCCGCGCGGATTCAATATCTTAAGCCGGGACGTGGCACGGTAAGGGCGGTTTTCTCCCTTGACCCAGAGCGTCTTGACGAGATTCGCGAAAAGGCCGAATTCGGCAATAAAGTCACGGAAATCTTCTTGGTCGATGTCGTCGATGCCCAAGGTGAAAAGGTTGCCACCGTTAAAAAGACCCTGTATATACGAAAGAAGTTGCCAGCTGGAACTGTTGCCGGGAAGGGCGATGTTGCTCAAGCGCCTACGCCCGCCGAAGGGGCCTCACCCAGCATTATCTCCTCTTCTTGGGGCAGGATAGAGGTGGCGGGAGTTGGGCCGGGCAAGGATTGGAAGATATGGCCGGGCGGCGGTCGGGGCTGGGACTGGTCGGAGCACGATACCGGGCACCGCCGGGGCATTCAGCCGGGCGATGTGCGGGAGTTGATTGATCGGGGCTGCCAGGTGGTGATTCTAACGACTGGTCGTCTCGGTAGGCTCAAGGTGCCCCTCGACACCATTGAACTTTTGGAGGGCAAGGGAATCAAAGTCCTTGTCGCCAATACCGCAAAAGGTATTGATCTTTATAATGAATATGCTCGGAGTGGCGTCGCCGTTGGTGGTCTGTTTCATACCACATGTTGAATTTGGAAACGCGCCTTTGAACAATCAAAAACGGCACGGGCAATTACCGTAATGATAATTGCCCGTGTCGTTTTCTCCTGTGTTGTTATTTCTTTGCTCAACTGGCCTTGATTTCAATCTGCCGTGGTTTGGCCGATTCCGATTTCGGCAGGTGCAGCATCAGAACGTCCTCCTTCTCTCATTCTTGTCCACATATTTCCCCTCCTTCTTTATAGGTTTATGTTTTTTATCGGGCGGGCTGTTATTCCAGGCCCTCGCCTTTCGTTACACACAAAATAATTATAATTATTAAAAACATGCAGGCAGCATAAAATATATTACTATAATTTAAATAAGCTTATTTATTACTATAAATGTTCATTTTGACAAAGTAATGTTATGTGTATATTATTGTTTGAGGAGGAAGGGGATATGGCTCTGACAGTGCGTCATAAAGGCCTGGTTGCCCGGGCCGGGATCGAAATTTCCGAAGCAAGATTGAGGGGAAGGCAGTCGGTGCGAACCACCTTCCGTCTGCCGGTCCATCTCATTGAAGTTTTGGGAATTATTGCGTGTCAGTTTGGGGTGAAGCAGAAATCTCTCTTTGATCAAATGATTGACGATGATGCAGCTCTAGATGAAATAGCTGAATGGGTTTCCAGCTATATTCCTGAAAATATCGAACGGCGTTCGAAGACCTATGTGCTCAGCAAGCAATCCTTGCTTGCATTTGAGAGGGTTGCAACTGAACGGCAGATTTCTCGCGACATTTTGGTGGAAATTTCCATCCGGAGGCTTCTCCCGTTGCTCTTTGCCGAGCGAGAAAGACACTCCAAGCGGGTGAAGATCCTTGGCGATATGGAACAGTATCTGCGACAGGGACACGAACTGCTGGCGAAGACGGTGTGTCTTCTCGGCAAAGATGATCCGGTGTATGAGATGGTCAGCAGGATGGTACGTCTGGGCGAAGAAAAGGTTATGTCTTTGACCGACATTGTGGCCAAGGGAGAAATTTTGGATAAGGTCGGAATTGAGAGATTTTCGGGAGGCGTAATAAACGGAGGATGCGTATGAAAGCACAAAATTATTATGAAATTCTCGGGGTTTCCAAAGTTGCCTCGGATGACCAGATTCAGCGCGCTTATCGTAAACTCGCCCGTAAATACCATCCCGATGTGAGTAAGGATAAGGATGCCGACAAGAAGTTCAAAGAGCTTAGCGAGGCTCGCGAGGTATTGAAAGATCCGGAGAAGAGAAAACTTTACGACACCTACGGTGCCAATTGGCAGCAGGAGAAAGATCGGCCACGTTCGCAACACCGCTACGATGGTCAGGCTGCGCCGGGAAGCGGCGGATATTCCCAGTCGTTTCATTTTACGGGCAACGACTTTGGTGAGTCGGCTGACTTCGATGAAATTCTTGAAAATCTCTTTAGACAAGGTGCCGGCGATCAAAGTGGTTATGGAAGGCATAATTACGATTCTCCCGGCAAGCCTACAGATGCGGAAATCACCGTAACGCTCAGCGAGGTCTTCCACGGCGCCGGCAGAACCCTGACCTTGCAGTCGTATGAGCTTGGTCCCGATGGTAAGATGCAACCGGTTACCAGGACCTTGCAGGTAAAGATCCCGAAAGGTATTACCGACGGGGCAGTCATCAGGCTAGCCGGGCAGGGGGAACGGGGCGGTGGGCGCGGCAAGGCCGGAGATCTCCTGCTGCGCATCCGCATTACCGCCGACAATCGTTTTAAGGCGGACGGCCATGATCTGTATACGGTTGTCGCCGTGTCACCCTGGGAGGCGTTACTGGGCGGCGGAATTTCGATAGAGACCATGGATGGGACCGTCACCCTGTCGGTTCCGCGGGGCTCCCAGAATGGCCGCAAGCTGCGTCTGCGCGGCAAGGGTTTGCCAAAGCGCAACGGTTCGGCCGGGGACATAATTGTAGAGCTGGATTTGCAAATCCCGGACCACATAACCGGCGAAGAGGAGCGCCTCTTTTTGGAAATGGCGAAAATTTCCAAATTTAATCCCCGCGCTAAAAAGACGCAACGGGCAGGAAGCCGGGCGAATGGTTGAAGTTGTTGGGATTGTATCTGTTTTAAAGGTAAAGGTTTGTTTTGTGATAATAGGTGTGGTGTGCAACAATTGCCTTGTTCAACCAAAGGGAGGTGGAATGGATACACAAACAGTTCGGCAATTCAGAAAGAATCTACGGCGACTTGAGCAGTTGATGGTAGCACAACTCAGGGAGGATATCTGCTGCCATGGAGTAACCGTTGCCCAGTGTTATTGCCTCTTGGCGGTAGAGCAGCTTGACCGGCAGTCACAGAATGAGCTGGCGGAGCAGCTCTGCCTTGACAAGAGCTCGCTGAGTCGCACGGTGGAAGGGCTGGTGCAAATCGGTCTGCTGGAGCGGGCAATAGACGAAAGAGACCATCGGGTGTACCGCATCCTCTTGACAGAGCAGGGGGGAAAGACCTGTTCCGCTATCAATGCAGCCAACGACGCGTTGTACGGTCGGGTGCTTGACCGCTTGCCCATGGCAGCTGAAACCGTAGTTGGTGCCTTTGCGGCGATTGTCCAGACGATGATGGAGGTCCGGGACGAAAATGGACCTAGGCGTTGATCATCTCAGCGGTCACCATCCGGTCGATAAAATCGAGGACGAACTGGCGCTGGACCTCAGTGGTATGGGCGATACAACTGCAATGCAGATTGAAGCGGCTGCGCACCAGCAGTTCAAATTTAACGGCGCTGTCGGTGACTTCCACCGCCAGATAAAAGGGTCCGTGCTCTTCGTGTCCCTGCTGGGCGACAGAGAGCAGGTCCGGCGGCAGCTCTATCCAGTAAATGCCGATCATCGGACCCTGTTTGATGGTTCTTTTCAGGTAGGAGTCGATATTGTCACGCTCCATCGGACTCAGCTCATCAATGACAAATTGGCGCATGGTGGTTCCTGTTATAAATAATCGGTAGCGATTGCCGAAAGCGGGCTGCGCTCACTTTTACTGAGGGTGACGTGGCCGTACAGCGGTTGGCCCTTTAATCTTTCGACGGCATAGGCCAGGCCGTTGGACGAAGCATCGAGGTAGGGGTTGTCGATTTGGTTCGGGTCGCCGGTGAGGACCATTTTGGTGTTTTCGCCGGCCCGGGACACAATGGTTTTGACTTCATGGGGCGTCAGATTTTGGGCCTCGTCGATGATGACGAATTGATCGGGAATAGAGCGTCCACGGATGTAGGTGAGGGCCTCCAGTTCAAGCTGCTGCGTTTTTAACAACTTGTCGATCTTGCTTTGCACCGTACCGTCTTCCATCTTATGGCCAATCCGCATAAGGTAGCTGAGATTGTCGAAGATCGGCTGCATCCAGATGCTCAATTTTTCGTCCTTGGTACCCGGCAGGTAGCCAAGATCGCGGCCCATGGGGATGATCGGCCGCGACACCAGAAGCTTATCGAAAGTCTCCTTGCGCAACACGCAGTGCAGACCGGCGGCGAGAGCAAGCAAAGTCTTGCCGGTGCCGGCTTTGCCGATCAAAGTAATCATATTGATCTTCGGGTCGAGGAGGAGCTCCAAGGCCATCCGCTGCTCCTTGGAACGGGCGTGAAGATCCCAGGCGCAGTCGAAGGCGGGATCCAGATGGATGAGGCTGTCGCGGCCGGTGGCCTTGGCAAAACCGCTGTGTTTCGGGTTGGTTTGGTCTTTCAGGATGACGAATTCGTTGGTGTAAAAGTCGGCCCCGGCAAGGGTTGCACCCTTATCTTTATGAAAGGAATCAACGACCTCTCCGGCCACTGTGAGTTCCCGCCAACCACTGTAGAGGCTATCGAAATCGCATTTCTGCTGCTCAAAATCCATGACCTCGATGCCCAGGGCATCAGCTTTCAACCGGGCGTTGATATCTTTTGAGACGAAAATCACCTTTTTCTTTTCCGCGACCAGGTTGGCGGCGACGGCAAGAATCCGGTGGTCCGGCACGGACATGTTGAGAAAGGTGCCGGGGATGGATTTTTCATCGAGAGAAATTTTCAACATTCCACCGTTGTCGAGGGCGACGCCGTCTCTTAAGGTTCCTTTGGAACGGAGGCGATCGAGATGGCGGATGACCTGTCGGGCGCTGCGGCCGAGTTCGTCGTTGACCCGCTTAAAATTGTCGAGCTCTTCAATGACGGTCATCGGCAGCACTATACAGTTGTCGCCAAAGGAATTGATTGCTTCCGGGTTATGGAGCAAGACATTGGTATCAAGAACAAAATATTTCGGTGGTTTCATATGTCGAGCCAGGTTGTATCGCTGTTAAGGTTTTCACAGCCGTCGGGGCGAACAACGACCATGTTTTCGAGGCGGATGCCGCCCCAGCCGGGGATATAGATGCCCGGTTCGACGGTGATGACCATGCCGGACTTGAGTTTTTTCCGGTTACGCGAAGAAACCCGAGGCTCTTCGTGGACTGCAAGACCAACTCCGTGGCCGAGGGAGTGGCCGAAATACCCGCCGTAGCCGGCACTGGCAATGACATTGCGGGCGGCGTGGTCGACATCGCAGGCTCTGACACCGTCCTTGACTGCGGCCATGCCGGCCAGCTGGGCGCGGCGCACCAGACGGTGCAGTTCGAGATACCGGTCACTTGGCGTGCCGGGTACGAAATTGCGGGTCATATCGGAACAGTAGCCGTCGAGGACCAGACCCATATCGATGGTAAGTGATCCATCAAGTTGCAGCTCTGTGCGGCCGGGGACCGCGTGGGGCAGGGCGCCGTTTTCGCCGCTTGCAACGATGGTGGAAAAGCTCGGACATTCGGCGCCGCCCCGGCGCATTGCCGACTCTATGGCCAGTGCTACATCAATCTCCGATCGGCAAGTGGCAAGCGAGGAGTAAATTTCGGTGAACACCTGTTCGTTTAAACGTACGGTATTGCGGATGAGGTTTATCTCATCCGCATCCTTAATGATGCGCTGGTCTTCGATCAGGTTGGTCACGGGGACGCTGCGGATGCCCTTTTTTTGCAAGGCTGCCGTCATCTTTTCGGCACCGGAATGCAGGGTATAATGGCTTTCAAAGGCGAGGGATTTCAGCCCGAGCTTGGGCAGCAACTTGCCGAGAAGGTTGATGATGCCCTTGTCATAGAGCAGCACCTCGGCCCAGGGGACATCTCGCTCCGCCTGGATTTTATAGCGAAAGTCGGTAAGCAGCAGCAGCCCCCCCCTGGCCGGAACCAGGAGCAGGCCGGAGGTCTCGGCGATACCATGATCGCCCCCTTGATAACCGCTCAGATAGCGGCGATTTTCCGGGCTACTGACGAGCAGGCAGTCAAGTTTTTTGCGTCGCAATCGGGCCTGGAGCCCGACAATGCGTCTCTGGTAATCCATGGTCACTGACCTCGGGATGCGGCAAAGAGCGGGATCGCCATGGCATCAGCGGGTGGCAGGGGAGAGCAGCTGGAGAATCATCGCCTTACGCTGGTCCATGGCATCGTTGTACTGGTTGTTCAGGCCGGTCAGCATACGCGACAGCTCTTCCCGGTACTGCGGGTGCATGGCCGGGCTGGTGGTGACTTTGCCGGCCTGGCCCCTGGCGGCGCCTTGTTGTTCCAGCTGGGCCTTGATGGCATCTTCCAGTTGTTGGGTCATCTGCTCCTTGTGCTGCCCGTATTGCTTGAGTATCTGATCCAGTTCCCGGCAGATGGTGGTCACTTCACTTTTTTTGCCGGCCAGTGCGAGAACAGCTTGCAGGGCAAGTTCACCGGAGGCTTGCAGCTCTTTAGTGCGGGGCAGGGTGATATTGCGGAGCAGAGTCTGTGCCATGCCCTTGCCAACTTCCCCCTGTTCGGCCTGTGGTTGTGCCGCCAGTTCCCGTTTGAGATCGATCTCTTTGCCGTTGATATAATCGGCGGCCAGACGCATGCCTTTTTTGACGAGCGTTTCATCGTTGGTAGTCGGAGCTGCCGCCGCGGCCATCCTGGCGGCGCGTTCCAATACCATGTCCATCGTGCTTTTAATTTCTGCCATTGTAACTATCCTTGGTTAAAAAAAGACCTGTGTAACCACAGGTGAAAACCCTCTAGTGCTGATGGGGGGCGGGTTGTTCCCTGAGAATCAGGAGAATGTACAACAGACCTTGGGCGATGGCAAAGAAAAACCTGGGATATCTTCTAACTGCGCTGCATTCGTGCGGCAAAGAAGCCGTCAATGGTGGCGTCGGGATGGGGGGCGAAGCAACGGTCGACGATGAAACGGTGCGCTGCCTCCGGCAGGTGCACGGTGCAGTCGGTCAGGTGCAAGGTCGAATGCTCAGCGAGATGGGCCTTGATCACAGCCTGATTTTCCTCAGGTTCGAGAGAACAGGTGGCATAGACCAGGACGCCGTCGGGGGCAAGGAGTGTGGTGCTGTGTTGAAGGATATTCAATTGCTCCTGCCGATAGCGGAGCAGATCCTCCGGACGGCGGTTCCAGCGGATGTCGGGATGTCGGCCGGTTACCCCGGTGCCGGAACAGGGCGCGTCGATGAGGATACCGTCGAAGGCCGGCAGGTCACCAAGGATAAAATGTTGGAGAGTGCTCTCATGGATAACAGGCGCTAGGGGCATAGCCAACCTGTTGATATTTTCCTGGAGTTTTTGCAGTCGATACGATTCCGGTTCAACGGCGTGGATTGTAAGGGCATGACTTGCCGCAAACTGGAGCAGGTGCGAAGTTTTGCCGCCCAGTCCGGCGCAACCGTCCAGATACCTGCCGCCTCGGCGAAAAGGTCCGAGCAGGCCGGTGGCCAACTGGGCTGCCTCGTCCTGGACTTGGAAGAACCCCTCAGTGAAACCGGGGATTGCCGTTATGGCGCCTTGATACCCGGGCAGCACTATGGCCTCCTCGGCATAGGCGCCGGGGTGATTGGCAATGCCGGCAGCCGCAAGCACCTTGCAGAAATCATCTCGGGTGATTTTCAAAATATTGGTCCGGAGCACCAAGAGCGGTTCGCGATTGTTGGCCATGCAGATCCGTTGCGCTTCCTCATGGCCGAAATGGTTGCGCCATCTGGCAACCAGCCACTCCGGGTGGTTAATGATAAGTGCACCGGTTCTGTCAAGTACAGCCTGTGCTGCCAGCGTTTCTTTTTGGCGGATGGACTGGCGCAGGATGCCGTTGACGAATCCCTCAAGTCTTTTCGGTACGCCCCCTATCTTGCAGCATTCGACCATTTGATGGACCGCCGCCGATTGAGGGATACGTTCAAGAAAAAACAGCTGATAAAGACCAACCGCCAGTGCCTGGTGGATAAATGGGTCGATTTTCGCAATGGCTGTCTTTGACAGCAGTTGCAGAATTCGGTCGAGGTACTGGCGGTTACGGAGGACACCGTACACCAGCTGCATGGTGAGGTTGCGTTCGTTGCCGGGCAGGGCGTATTTTCGCAGCGCCCGGTCAAGCAGGGATTTGACCGGCGAACGATCCTGGTAGAGACGACGGAGTGTCTCGACGGCGACAAATCGTGCTGTTCGTGATTGTTTTCTTTGCAATGTTGGTAAACCGGAATTAGAATCTTGAGGGATTTTTCTAAGAAAAAACTATAACACTATGAAAATATTTGCGGCCACTGGTATTGTTCTTTAACAATGGCATTCTTCTCTTTATCCTTTACCCTTACTACCGACAAATGCGTAAGCAAAAAATGAGTTGGTGCATCTGGTTTTTGGCAGCGCTGTTTTTTTCCGGTTCGGCACATGCCTATACCAAAGAAGAGGTGGTGAAGCGCGGCCACCTGCTTTGTGGGGTTTCCGCTGGCACCCCCGGTTTTGCAAGTGTTGATGTCGGGGGAAAATGGACCGGGCTGGATGTCGATATCTGCCGCGCCGTGGCGGTGGCGGTCCTCGGCAGTCCTGCCAAGGTTGAATTTCTGCCGCTTGCCGAAGGTGAGGCCTTCACCGCCCTGCTGACCGGCCAAGTGGATCTCCTTTCCAGTCACTCAACCTGGACCTTTACCAGGGATTCAGCGCTGTCCGTTCATTTCACCGGGGTCAGCTATTATGACGGGCAGGGTTTCATGGTGCCCAAAAAACCTGAGGTGAAACGCTTGCTTGATCTCAAAAAAGTGAAGGTCTGCGCGCCGGTGGGTGCCACGTCGGAACAGAATCTCACCGACTATTTGGAGAGAAACCGCTTTGAATTTAAGGTCATTCCCTATGACACCTTAGAGTTGGCGGTCAAGGGTTTCGAAAAAGAGGCCTGCGATCTTCTCTCCATGCCGCAGTCACAATTGCTTGGCCTGCGGCTGGGACTTGCTGATCCGGAGAGCGCAACCGTGCTTTCCGAAGTCATTACCAAGGAGCCTCTTGGGCCGGTGGTGCGGCAGGGTGACGATGTCTGGCTGAATATCGTCAAATGGTCGCTTTTTGCCATGATCAATGCAGAGGAGCTGGGGATCACTTCCCGCAGCGCATTCGACCTGCAGACCAGCAATATACTCGATGTGCGCAGATTGTTCGGACTTGAGGGCGCCGCCGGGAAAAGCCTCGGGTTGAAAGATGATTGGGCCTTTCAGATTATTCGCCAGGTCGGCAACTACGGCGAGGTGTTCGAGCGTAATTTCGGTCCCAGGGCGTTGCTGAAGATTGACAGAGGTTTAAATAATTTGTGGAATAAAGGTGGATTACAGTATGCGCCGCCGTTCCGCTAGCCGGCGGAAACCGAGTAAACGTAAGGTGCATAAAACGCACCTTACGTTTACTCTTCCCTCTACCCTTTTTGCCCCGCCTGTTCAAGGGCTACGGCCACGGATACCGAGGCGCCGACCATCGGATTATTGCCCATACCGATGAGGCCCATCATCTCGACATGCGCCGGAACCGAGGATGAACCGGCAAACTGAGCATCGGAGTGCATCCGTCCCATGGTGTCGGTCATGCCGTAGGAGGCCGGACCTGCACCCATATTGTCCGGGTGCAGAGTGCGACCGGTGCCGCCACCGGAGGCAACCGAGAAATACTTCTTGCCCTGCTGGATACATTCTTTCTTATAGGTGCCGGCAACCGGATGCTGGAAGCGGGTGGGATTGGTGGAGTTGCCGGTGATCGACACATCAACCCCTTCCAGGTGATTGATAGCGACCCCTTCCCGGACATCGTCGGCCCCGAAGCAGCGGACTTTGCCTCGGTCCCCTTGCGAATATTTGGTCTCGGCGACCACGTTCAGCTTGCCGCCGGCGTAATCGAATGTGGTCTCGACATAGGTAAAACCGTTGATCCGCGAGATAATCTTGGCGGCGTCCTTGCCGAGCCCATTGAGAATAACCCGCAGCGGATTGGTGCGTACCCGGTTGGCCGATCTGGCGATACCGATTGCCCCTTCGGCAGCGGCAAACGATTCATGTCCGGCCAAAAAGGCAAAGCAGGATGTGCCTTCGTTCAGCAGCATGGCAGCGAGATTGCCGTGTCCGATGCCGACCTTGCGGTCATCGGCGACCGAGCCGGGAATGCAGAAGGCCTGCAACCCTTCGCCGAGGGTTGCGGCGATCTCCGCCGCCTTTTTCTGACCCTTTTTGATGGCTATGGCAGCGCCTAAGGTGTAGGCCCAGGCCGCATTGTCAAAGCAGATGGGCTGGATACCGCGGACGATGGCCGCAACATCGACCCCGTATTTGCTGCAGACTTCGCCTGCCTCTTCCAGGGATTTCATCCCGTATTTTTCCAGGACCGGAATAATCTGGCCTATCCGCCTGTCGTAACTTTCAAACAGTGCCATGGTTCTTCCCCCTATTCCTTTCTTGGATCGATGGTTTTAACAGCTTCGGCAAAGCGGCCGTAGGTTCCCGATGCGTCTTTCAGTGCCTGGTTGGCGTCCACACCTTTTTTGATGGCAGCCATCATCTTGCCGAGACCGACGAATTTGTAGCCGATGATTTCGTCGTTATTATCAAGAGCAATTTCAGTAACGTAGCCTTCGGCCATTTCCAGATAACGTGGGCCCTTGGCGACGGTGCCGTACATGGTACCGATAACCGAACGTAAGCCCTTGCCGAGGTCCTCTAAGCCTGCGCCGATAGGCAGGCCGCCTTCCGAAAAGGCAGACTGGCTGCGACCGTAAACGATCTGCAGGAAAAGTTCGCGCATCGCCACGTTGATGGCATCGCACACCAGGTCGGTATTGAGCGCCTCAAGGATGGTCTTGCCGGGCAGGATCTCCGAGGCCATGGCCGCCGAATGGGTCATGCCGGTGCAGCCGATGGTCTCGATCAGGGCCTCTTCGATGATGCCGTTTTTGATGTTGAGGGTCAACTTGCAGGCACCCTGTTGCGGGGCGCACCAGCCGACGCCATGGGTCAGGCCACAAATGTCGCTGATTTCTTTTATTTTTGTCCATGCGCCTTCTTGAGGAATGGGTGCAGGGCCATGATTGGCTCCCTGCGCCACCCGGCACATTTCCATGACTTCAGAAGAGTAGATCATCCTGTTCTCCTTGGAAAGTTGTTGTTTTGATTGAGGGGTATTTTAACTACAATTCAATAATGGTATCGAAAAGCGCTCCGGCAGCCTCGATCTTGCTTCTGTTGCCGATAATCGCCCGATGGCTGTTCGCCGTCATGGCGGCGAAGGCCGGGGCAAAGCTGCGCAGATCGGCAAGGGTGGTGGCGGTGATTTCGGTCAGCCGCTGTTGCTTATACAGGGCGTCAATGCCGTTCAAATAGTCGTTTCTGGCGGTGGCCCCTTTGGCTGCGGCGCTCTGCAGCGGATCGAAATTGCCATAGGTGCCGATGATCAACTGTTCGAGAACCTTATCCGGAAGGGTAAGAGCAGCGACGACATTCGGCACGCCGTTGTAGGCGTCATAGGTCTTTTTCACCTGCGGGTCGCGGTAGCTGACATAGGCCAGGTTACCGCTCAGTTGCCCGAACTGGATGAAGCAGCCATAGGCGCCACCCATTTGCCGCACGGTATTCCAAAGATAATCGCGGGACAGATACGTCTTTAATACCTCGAAGTGGCCGTTATAGCCGTCGGCGTTTTTTAGCAGATTGCCGCCCTGGACGGCGAAGACCACCTCGGCTGAGGTGATGAAGGCCTCATGGTCTGCAAGTTGCAATGGTGGCAGGGTGTAAGTGACCCGCGGCTCGGAACTGAGGGCATCGACGATGCAGCCGCCGACCTGCATGAGGTGGCCGAGCTCGCGGCTGTCGGCGGTTGTGGCGAGGAGCAGGTTGTTGCTGTTGAAGAGCAAGGTGGCGATTTGCCCCAGGGAGGCGAGAAAACTTTCCTCTTTTGCCGCATAGCCCTGGGCCAGCTCTTTGAGGGCCAGGTAGGAAGTCACCCCGTTGACTATCTCATTGTAGTGTCCGGCGGTGCTCAGATGGGCAAAAACCCGGGTAGCCGGAAGATTGTACCCTTCACTCTGGGCGGCATGTTCGGCCCAGGCGAATTCTCGGTCGACGATCTCGCGAATCCTCGCCCTATCGGCAAAAGAGACCGAAGAAAAGACCTCGGCGAGGAGCTGCAGCGCTTGCTCCAGATACTCCGGCAAACATTTCAGGTGCACCCAGAACACCGGTCTGGTTACCTCCCCTTGCAGGCGGTGGGTGTAGGTGGTCAGGGTGTGGGCAAAGGATCCGGTGCAGGTGGCGACTTCCTTGGCAAACTGCTGGTAGCTCAGTCTTTTCGTGCCGATTTCGGTGACAATGGTGCCGAAGAGATCAAGGAGCGGCAGGAGTTCCGGCGGTAGGCAGGAAAAATCAAACCCAACATCGAGATAGGTAATATGGTTGGTGGCAAGCTCGCTGACGAGTACCTGCCGGCCAAACATCTCGGTCGGCACAACGCTCGGAAAATCAACCTTGGTTGTCAGGTCGGCAAGCGACAGCTGCGGCAGAAGCGAGAGTGTCTCGACGCTGTTCGGTTGCAGCTGCTCCTCCATCAATTCCCTAGTATGCTTGATTCGGGCGTTTCTATCGTCTTCGGAAATTGCCGCATCGTGGGCGGCTAAGCGTTGTTGCTCCTCAGCCTGGGTCCTTTTTTGTTTTTCCGGGTCGGGGACCAGGGTGACGACCACCGGTGCCGGGTTGTCGAGCAGATAGTGTCGGATAAGCTCTTCAAAGTAGCCTTCGTTCAAAGCCTTGTGCCGCAGAGAAACTATCAGTTCCTCGCTCATCAGATTGTCAATTGGGTCGGTACCGTATTTAAGGCCGGTCATTGCTTTGCTGATGAGGTCAAGACCGCGCTGGGCCTTGCTGGCCTCTTCCCGGACGTTGAATTCAAATTTATTCAGCTCGGCCAGCACCAGATCCCGATCAAGGCCCTCCTGCACCATTTTTGCCAGAGAGGTCTTGTAGAGATCAAGGAAGGTGTCGCGATGCTGCTCTTCACTGCCGACCAAATAGGTGATCATCAGAGTTTTGCTGGACGAGGTGGCCATGAAAAAACCGCCGAAATCCTTGCACAGCCCACTCCCGACAATGGCGTTCTTCAGCGGTGAGCCGTCGGAGTTGAAAAGGATGTTGGCAATGATCTGAAAGGCGGTGTTCTCGCGGCGCATGGCGATGGTTGCCACACTTGTACCGACGGCGAGAAAGGTTTTGCCGGCGATATCACTGCTGTCGACGGCATAGGTTTCGGTGATGAATACCGGCTGCGAAGGCGATTGACCCTCTTCAATACCGGCTTGTTTGCCCGGGGTGGTAAAAGCTGATAGAAATTTGTTCTGAAGATAATGGAGTTCGTCTGCCAGGGGGGCATCACCATACACGAGGAACATGCCGTTACTGGGATGATAATGATCGGCATGGAAGCGGCAGAATTGTTCATAACTGAGATCGGGAATGTCCTTCGGATCGCCGCCGGATTCGTGGGCATAGGTGGAGCCGGGCATAAGACCTGAAAAAATGTTGTGAAATATATGGCGAATCGGATCGGAGAAGGCGCCCTTCATCTCATTATAGACGACCCCCTGAAACTCAAGCGGACTGTCCGGTCCTTCCTGGTGATAGTGCCAGCCTTCCTGCTCGAAGGTGCTTTTTGCCAGCAGCGGATTGAAAACCACATCGCAATAGACATCCATGATATTGAAATATTCCTTGAGGTTGCGGGTGGCAAAAGGATAGTAGGTAATGTCGGCGCCGGTCATGGCGTTGAGAAAGGTGGTGAGCCCTCCTTTGTTTATCTCGCCGAAGACATCCTTGATCGGATATTTTTTCGACCCCATGAGCACCGAATGTTCAAGGATATGAGCAACTCCGGTCGAATCGGTGGGGACGGTATTGAAGGCTGCCGTGAAGGTCTTGTTCGAATCGCTGTTTTTAATCGCCAGAAGTGGGCATTTCAACAGTTCATGCTCGAATATATAGACATCCGAGTTGATTTCCCGGACAAAGGTATGATTCTTGAGGGCAAAACCGGCATAGGTGGAACCTGGGCTAAAGGTCATTGAATATCCTTATTAAAAGTTTTTTTCCGAGTCAAGGAGGATGGTGACCGGCCCGTCATTGACAAGATCGACGGCCATTTCGGCCTGAAAGGTGCCGGTGGTCACAGGGATTCTCCGTCTTCGCACTTCTTCGATAAATTGATTGTATAAAGGTTCGGCGATTTCCGGAGGGGCTGCTGTTGAAAATCCCGGCCTTCTGCCTTTGCGACAATCGCCATAGAGCGTGAATTGGGAGATAATAAGCATCTCGCCGCCCATGTCTGCAAGGGAGGTGTTCATTTTTCCGTCACTGTCCGGAAAAATTCGCAGATGAATGATCTTATCCGCCATCCATATGAGATCCGCGTTGCCGTCGCCGCCCCGGATTCCCAGAAGGATGACCAGGCCGCAACCGATTCTTGCGGTGTTTATGCCGCCAATAACAACTGCAGCCCTGCTCACTCGCTGTACTACCGCGCGCATCTTTTACCTCATTGTTCATGGGATTTTTTCAGCAGCTCTAATGGCAAGAAATCATTTCATATTACGTTAGTCAAATGGTATATTCATTTCAACGGGTATTTAGTACCTTAGAAATTCATTTCTTGTTTTTTAAGAATGAATTTTGTGAAGGTACTTATTCCCCCTTATGGGGGTTAGAGCCGACGCTCTGAAAATTCCAACTTCACGAGGAAAGCCAATGATTAAGCAACTTCAAAATCTTCTTGACCAGATGTCGAAAGAGCTTCCGGGAATTTTGGCGGCAGCTGTGGTAACCGTTGAAGACGGAATGTCCATTGCTGAGGTTCGGCGCCGAGAGGATATCGAAACAGCCGCCGCTGCAGCCTATCTGGCCTCTATAGTGAAATCAAATGCCAAGGCAATCAACCTGCTGGCCGATGATGAAGATGTCGAGGATATTCTTATCACCACCCGTCATTATCACTTTATCATCAGGCATATCGACGACCAGCCGTTCTTTATTTTTGTAATGACTTCCAAAGAGGAGTGGCTGGGCAAAGCGCGGTTGCTGATCAAAAAATACGAGGCGCAGTTCACCGGCTTTGCCAGTTATTTTAAGGAAAATTTCCAGTAAGCGAAGGCTTTGCTCTTTGCCGGCAAGGCAAAAGTCGGCCGAATCTTCCATGGAAAACCCGGCTGTTGCTTTATAGGGCAGCCACTTCTTTGATTTTAAGGGAATTTTTTTTGATACTCATCCTGATCCAACCGAGGTTGGTCTCCTTGTCGGCAACGATTACCAAAAAAGCCTCTTCACCAACCGGGGCAAACATGACCGGCCCGTTAGTAAATTCGAACATGGTCATCTTTAGATCACCCTGACCAAGCTGAGTGCCCATCGATTCAGCCGAACCGAAGCCCGAGGAGGCAATGGCCCCGATCATTTCCGAGTCAATTCCTGCCCGCGCAAGGCTGTCCAGGAGAAAGCCATCACGCCCCACTAGGCAAGCAGTATGAACGCCTTCTATACTGGTGAACTCGGCTAATATTTTCTGTATTGCTGTCATTTCAAAGTCCTCTGAAAAAGTTGTAGGTTCAATTTCCACTCTGTTTTCTAAAAGCTCAGGTTCGCTTGAGATCTCTTGCGCAGGATTAACGATTGGGGTTGAAGGATGGTCGTCGTCAGATCGGCTGGCGATCTCATCGTCGGGAGTTTGTGTATCTAAAGTTATATCTTCGATAAGACAGGCTTTTTCGTCACTCTTAAGCGCCGTCTCGAAGAGTAGAGCTTCAATATTTTTGTGGATGCTGACCACGGGTGGCTGGATTCCTCTGATATTCTGCAGAGAGCCGCCATTGAAGCCGAGAATGGTAAAAAAAGCCTCTTCTCCGTTTTCCTTGCCGCACATGGCGTGGACCACCGCTCCTTCCATGAAAAAAATCATACCTTCCCGGTCGCCGGTAGTCACCTTCAAGGCTGCCGTGGCTTTGGAAAGTGCGTTGAACTGGACGATGTCGATGAGATCAACGCCGTCGACAGTACCTTGAAAGCCTTCGCTGTCCTTGAGGACTTCCTCAACGATAGCCCTGACGACCTTGATATCGAATGGCTTTTCAATAAAACGCAGGCTTCCGCTCATCATTGCTTTGTTCTCGTAGGCGTTCGATGGATAGGCAGTCATGATGATGACACCGGTTCCGGGAAAGCGATTATTGATCTCAATCAGCAGATCGAGGCCATTTATGCCCGGCATGTTGATGTCAGTGATAACCAGATCCACCGACCTGTCGCTCAACAGTGCCAGTGCCTCTTCTCCTGATTTTGCTGCAAGAATCTCTACATCCTTCATGCCCTTGTTGAGATTTCTCTGGAGCATCCACAGCATATCCTCTTCATCATCAACAACCAGAACTCTCTTCATAGTCGCACCATTTTTCTGCCCCGGCTTTTGCCACAGGCGGTCGGAACAAGGAATTGCTTAAAGTGTTGAGTCTCCGGACCGATTTATCCCGGATAAGAAAATGATAGCAATAGAGGGGCCAAGCGAGAAAAAATAATTAAGACTATGAAAATACAGAGAATAGTGGCTGTAGTTTGGAATGGCTCTGGGGCCGGCGGTAGCCATGGAATGGTGATAAATTGACCACCTGGTCAGATTTTGACCAGCTACAGGTTATCTCTTAGGGTCGTTCTGGAGATGCCAAGAATCTTTGCGGCCTTTGATTTGTTGTTATTGACGGCATTAAGCACCTTTCTGATATACTGTTGCTCCATCTCCCTGAGACTCAGCAAAGGTTCCTTCCTCCCTCCTGTCGCGGAACCTTCGGAGTTAAGACCGGCCATACTCAGCCAGCCGCTCTGGTTGAAAATTACCTCCCGTTCGATGAGATTGCGCAGTTCCCTGATATTGCCATGCCAACCATAGCCAAGGATTTTGCCGCGGGCTTCGGGGGTGAATCCCTGGAGATCTTTTTTTAACTCTCTTTGCAGTTCATGGAGAAAGAAATCAGCAAGAAGGAGGACATCCTCACCCCGATCGCGCAGCGGCGGCAAGGGTATGGGCAGTACATTCAGGCGGTAGTAAAGATCTTCGCGGAACCTGCTCCGATCGATCTGTCCCTCAATATCGGCATTAGTGGCAGCAATAATGCGGATTTTCACTTGGATATCCTTGAGGCCGCCAACCCGTCTGAAGGTTGATTCCTCGATGAGCCGCAGGAGTTTTGGTTGCAGATCGAGAGGGAGGTTGCCGATTTCATCGAGAAACAGGGTGCCGCCGTTGGCGACTTCTACGAGTCCTTTTTTGTCGCTGCGGGCGTCGGTGAAGGCGCCCTTGTCGTAGCCGAAAAGTTCAGATTCCATGAGGCTGGAGGAGAGTGTGCCGCAGTCTACCTTGACAAAGACGCCGTTCTGGCCGGGTCGACTGTCGTGAATGGCTCTGGCGACGAGTTCCTTGCCGGTTCCGGTTTCCCCTGTTATGAGGACGGCGGCATCAACCTGGGCGGCTATGCGGATTGCCTCTTTAACCCGTATCATAGACGGACTGGTGCCGATGATGGTAGCCGTGCCGACCTCCTGGTGCAAAAGAGTGGCTTTCTTTCGCATTAATCGGGCTGGCAGGATTCTTTCCAGGATGGTCTTGAATTCGATTATGTCAAAAGGTTTGACGATGTAATCGACTGCACCTGCGCGTAAAGCCTGGACGGCGGTCTTGGCCTCGTTGATGCCGGTCAGCATGACGATGTCGATATCATCATGTATCTCTTTTATCATTCCGATGAGGCTCATGCCGCTGATGTCGGGAAGGCCTATGTCAAGAAAGACCAGATCGACAATAGCTGAATGCAGCATATCCAGCGCATCGGCTCCATTTGCCGCAGTGGTGGCACGATAACCCTGTCTTTCGACTATTTTTGCCAGCGAAAAGCGTAAATCTTCCTGGTCGTCGACAATGAGAACTGTAGCCATTTAGATATCCGCTCGGAAGAAAATGGTAAAGGTGGTGCCCTTGCCCTCGTTACTCTCAAGGACAATTTCCGCATCATTTTCCTTCAGGGTCCGGTAAACGATGGCAAGTCCAAGTCCGGCTCCGGAGGTTTTCGTAGTAAAAAACGGTTCAAATACCTGTTCAGCCACATGCGGTGGCATGCCTGTTCCGTTGTCGGTAAAACGAAGGATGACGTACTTGTGAATGCCCAGGAGAGCCGGATATTTTTTTTTGTAGTATTTAAGCATGCTGGGAGTCAGGAAGGAGGCATAAATCTCAATATGGCCCTGCTCCTTAATGGCGTCGATCGAGTTGAGGAACAGGTTGAGAAAAACCTGCTGGACCTGGTGTGGATCGGCGACTATCCGCGGTAACTGGTCACTGACATCCTGTGCCAGGGTGATACGGTTTTTGCTCAGCCGGTTGTTGATCAGCGGCATGGTTTCAGCGACGATGGAGTAGAGCGAGGTCGGTCTCTTGTTCGGTTCGGCCGGGCGGGCATAGGAGAAGAAATCACTCAACAGTTCATTGAGTCGGTCAACCTGCCGGATTATTCGCTGGGAGCACTCCAGCTGTTCACTGTTATCCTTGGCTTCTTCTTCAATGGATTGGGCCATGATTTTGATGCCGGCAAGGGGATTTCGTACCTCATGCGCCACCGCCGAGGCAATTTCTGCGACGGTTGAAAGACGGTTCATCTTTTCCATTTCCTTGCGCACATATTTTATTTCGGAAATATCCGACAGGGAGATAATAACCCCAACTTTATTACCCCTGGCATCCTCTCTTGGGACATTGGAGTAGCCGATGATTTTTTTATCCCGGGTTGGGGTGATAAAAGTCAGCTCTTTTTCCATCTGCCCGGATTCCGAGGGAGTAGTGGTAAGGAGTTCAGTTGATGCACTATCTCCAAGAAAATCGGTAATATACTCGCCGTCAAGTTGTTTTGAGAACGATTTGAATATAGATTGGGCAACGGAATTGCTTTTTCTGATTTTACCATCCAGGTCGACGACAATCAGGCCGTGATTTAATCCTTGAATGATTGACTCGGAGAATTTCTTTTCTTCACGCAGATTGATGATGGAGCTGCGGAGATCGTTTACCAACTGAATGAGCTGTTGATCCATCTGCTGGCTTTCAATAATCACCGCAAAGATGTTGGCGATTGCCTCAAACAGTTCTTCAACCGCAAGTGAATGTTTGTGGCCGGTGGTGACATAAATGGTAAGTACCCCTAGGACTTGGCTGTCTTTTATTATCGGCACACCGTAGTTGCCGGCATAAGGTGCCGACCCTTGGGGGCCGTTATGGAGTGCAGGGAGGGTGTTGAAGAAGTTGATTTTCCCGGTTTTTCCTGCTTGGCCGCAGTGGCATACGCCAAATCGGGTGGTTTTGCAGGCTAGAGTCTCTGAGACGGGAAAACCTCTAGAAATAAGAAGATCCAAGGTGTCCGAGTCCTGGTTGACAATAAAAAAGGCAGCCTTGGTCCCAAGATGAAGATAGCCAAGAGACAGGAGATAGTCGAGAATCCGGGTTATTTTTGCTTTGAAAGGCAATGGTTCCAAAGCTGTTCTCAGGATATCAATTAAGATATTTTGGTATCCCGGTTGGTGATTAATGGAAGAGATATGGGCACTTCCTTGTGGTTGTTGCTCCTGCTTCATACTAAGTTCCCGTTCGCAAAAGGTACGGGTCGTCTCTTTAAGCTCGTTTGCCGACCAGTGGATTCTCAGGCATGATTAAAAAAAATAAAATGATTCAGGGGGTTGGTAGATGTATTAAATGCTCCGTCCGGGAAAATATTCTAGAGACGACTAAGATGCCGTAACGAAAACAATATCTGACGGTCAAGGTGTTTCGGAATGGTTCGATTTTCGATCATTATGGAAAAAACGTGGAAATTGCAAGTGTTATTGGAAAGGCATGCTGCAATTTAATAATCAGACTTGGGTTAAAAGGCCGTCAGGTCGGGTGTGGTCACGGGACGGATCGCTCGAATCGAGATAACTGATCGTTATTGGCCGGTGTCGACAATTGTCGAGAACCGGGCTGAAAGAAATGAAAGATGATGCTGAGCAACGGATCAGTATTTAAAACGCCCGACGATCCGGTTGAGACTCTTAGCCAGGGCATTAAGCATATCAGAGCAGTCTTTGACCTGCGTGCAGCTCCCCATCATGAGAGAGGCATCGTTACTCACCTGGGTGATTTCGTGGGCGATGTCGGTAGCCGCCACCGAGCTCTGACCAACATTGTCATCGACATTCTGAACAGCTGTGGATGCTTGGGCGATATTAGAGGCAATTTCTTTGGTTGTTGCCGCCTGTTCCTCGACAGCCGTGAAAATCAGGGCTACAGTGTCGTTTACTTGGTCTATAACCTCGGTTATCTCGCTGATCTCTTTGATGGTATGACTAGTCGAGTCTTGAATGTCGGCGATCTTGATTTTAATATCCTGAGTGGCCAAGGTGGTCTGGCCGGCGAGGGCCTTGATTTCATTAGCGACAACGGCAAAGCCCTTGCCCGCCTCCCCGGCTCTTGCTGCTTCGATGGTGGCATTCAGAGCAAGCAGATTGGTTTGCGCTGATATCTCTGAGATGACCTCGGTAACTTTGCTTATTGCCGCGGCAGCATTGCCGAGCTGATTTACCCGCAGAGAAGCGCTGGCGGCCTTGGTCACCGCCAGTTCGGTAATAGCCCTAGCACTTTCCGAACTGGCGGCAATCTGGGAAACCGAAGTGGTCATCTCCTCAGCTGCGGCGGCCACCAGATTTATGTTTTCCGATGCCTCGGAGCTGGCCCGGGCAACCGTCGCCATGCTGCTGCTCATGCGGTTGGCCGCATCGGCGACGGTTGTTGATCTGGAGGAAACATTTCCGGTGCTGTCCGATATGGAAGCGGAAATTTCCAATAACTGATCAGCAGAATTTCCAAGTTTTCCTGAATTATCGGCGATTTCTTTGATCATAAAATCCATCTTGTCGATGAACACATTGAACCAGGAAGCGAGTTCGCCCACCTCATTTTTATACGCGAAATTCAATCGTTTGGTGAGATCACCTTCGCCTTCGGCGACATCGCGCAAGCCGGCAGTGACTTCGCGGATCGGGCCGGTGATGGAGCGGGTGGTCAGCCATGCGAAAAAAAGGCCCATGGCAATGGCTACGAAGATTGCAAGAGAGATGACAGTTCGGGATATGCCGTTGACTTTCTCTACTTGTTGGCTGCTGCCTTCCAATAACTTTTGCGAGATGGCATTCACTTCGCCATCGATGGTCTGCATCTTTCCAATGAGTTCAAGCTGATTGTCAATAATCAGGAAATAATCCTGCATCTGGCCTTGGATTTTTTGGAAACGATCATGGATACTCGTGTGAACTTCCTTGAGACTTTGGCTGTTTTCAATGAGTTGATACCATTCCTGGATATTCTCTTGGAATTTTTTGCCGGCACCAATGGTGGCTTTTTTGCCGAGTTCATTGGCCCGTTCGAAATACGACCCAATGTTCGAAGAATACAGTTTGCAACTGAACATCATGTCTTCAGTTTTAAAAACACCGGTCTTTATAAGATCTTCGTATCCCTCAAGAAGTTGTAGCGTTGGAGCAATAAGAGCTGCTTTTTTCACCTCATCATCATTGAGGAGTTGGAAGGCCTGCCGATATGCCTCATATTGCACCTTCAACTGAGAAAGAGAATCTCGGGTCTCTTGGACAATATTACTTTTTAATCTGGTATCAATGTCTTGAACCAATTGGTCGAGAGTGGCGAAGGCCCTGTCGCGGGCATGGCTTTGGGCATCGCGGCCGGCATTGTGGCTATTGAGAAGAAAGATATAGTATTGTTCTCGGACCTGGGCAAAATGGACCTGTCCGGCGCTGGTTTGCCGGAACATTGTCATAGTATGGATGACATTTGTCAAAGAGAGTAAGCCGGAACCGCCGACGATGCAGGTCAATAAGAGTACTACGGAAAATCCAAGACTGAGCTGTGATCTCAGTTTCCAACTTTTCATTGTTACCTGTAGTGTAAGCTCAAACTGAATTGGGACATCGCCGGCAAGTTGAGTTGCCTCTTCTTTGAGTCGTCTTTGAGTCGTCAGTGTTCTTTGGCTGCCGTGACACCATACATCACAAGGACGTCCCCAGCAACGCAAACATCAAGAACAGGAAGAAAGAAAGTTGGGTTTGTGCGATGTCGGCCTTGACCCTGGCTGCAGCAGCTCGCATACATAGCGTGGTTTTGAGTTCCGGTGTGTTCACAGATTCTTTTTTATTCAATACTTCAATAACCTGAGGAATAAGGTCGTCCATTAAAGTATTACTCATATCGAAGAAAGTATTACTCATATCGAAGATGGCGTCGTAACCGGCTCGGTCATCCAACTACTTTCCATAGATAGAAGCAATAAAACCAGCTCGTTCGGTATCTGTCTTTTTTTGAAGCCATTTTGCTGTTGCCAAATCGAGACTATCCCGTTCCATGATCACAGCAATTCGGTATTCAGCAGGTCCAACCAAGCGAACGCGGTAGGCGGAGTCTATCCCTTCAAGAAGAAAGTTTGATCCCCTTCCCATAATCACAACGCGATCCTTCAAGGCGTATTGCCGGCTTTCAGATTGCATAAGCGCTGTAAATCCGCGAAAAGACCAATCGTCTTTCTCCCAAAAAGTCGGGCAATGTTCGTCAAGTTCTTTGGCACAATCCTCCCACTATAGGACCTAATTGACATTTTCAAGTTGCTCTTCATTTTTGATTTTCATCTTTGCCAACATTTTGCCGATGGCAACAACGCCAATAGCGCCAACTATTTCAGCAGCATATATAAGGAACGCTGCAGGTTCCTTCGTATCTAGTGCAAGCAAGCTTGAAGGCAGAAGTTTGATCACAAAAGGGTCTGTGATCATCATCTCGCCACCTAACTTACCGAGTATGGCCGCGCCAACAACAACGATTATCGGGTATTTATCCATCAGCACGGATAAGAGACTACTGGCAAATACCACCAGGGGGATACTGACGCCAAGGCCGAAAAGCAATAGAAACATATTCCCATGGGAGGCGGCGGCAACGGTGAGCATGTTGTCAAGCGACATGGTCAAATCAGCAATGAGGATCAGTTTAAGGGCTTGCCACATGGACGCCGCATCACCTGTTTGTTCTTCGTCGCTGCCTTCGAAGAGTTTTACGGCAATCCATAATATCAGTGCCCCGCCGACCAATTTCACATAACTGATCTCAAGTAATTGGGCAATAAAGAACGTCAGAACAATCCGTATGACAACAGCTAAACCCGATCCAAACCAAATGCATTTGGACTTTTGAGCTGCCGGTAGGTTACGAGCTGCCATAGCTATGAGGACAGCATTGTCACCGGAAAGAATAATATCGATGAACATGACACTTCCGATGCTAGCAAGGAAAGCGAGATTAAAATGAATTATGCCAAACATGCCCAAATCAATCATGAAAATGCGCTTTTTCGGGTAGTTGAGAAATAATATTTCCCATAATGACAAAAATGAACACACATTCTTCGATGTGAGTGACTGCACCCAATGAATTTTATTTTCACTTCAATCTTTGTTTTTAGACTATCGGATAAATATTTGCATGGTTTTTCACGAAGAATTTTTTCAGGCAAGGGAATCATAATGTTTGCCATGATTCGGAATATGAATACACGATTGCCGATGATTTCATTGATCGTTTGCAGGTCTGTCTTATTTCATAAGCAAATTAGGCAGCCAAGTAGGAAGGGATAAACACCGGCATAAATCGTGCTGAAAGATTCTCGAGTGACTGCCCTAACAATGAAAAGGTTGATGGCCACAGGCGGTATCACCACTCCTTCCATAACGGTAATGCAAATGAATATTCCGAACTATAGAGGGTCATAACCCAATTTGGCAATGGCCGGTTAAAAATCGGGGTGGCAAGTATCATAAAAGCCAGATCATCGACAAATAATCCGTCAATCAGGTAGTCGAAAATAATTACCACCATTGTCAGCCATGATGGAAAAGGCAAAGCTCCATCCTCGAATTTCTAGAAATTCGAAAAAAGTGGTGTACTCCCCATGCGGGTGAGGTAAATCATCTCAAAAAATGTTATTCCCCATAATCTTACCGACAGATTGATCAGGACTCTAGTTTTGGAAATTTCTGCGACTTGCTTGCAGCTGCTGCTATAGCCAGCACCTCAGTGTTGCCCATCGGCTGAGAATCACTTGAGGTCAATAAAAAACCATCACCAAGACCTGATGATAAGGGGGGCGGAGAGGCTGGGATGCTGCTGCTCGTTCTCTTGAGTTTGAGCGGCTTTATTTGATCGGTCCATGATTATCTGAGTTACCTCACGAACAAAGGCATACTGACAGTGCGCCTGACAGCGTCTGAGCTCGCGCCGATCAAGACAATAGCACTGACATTCGGAGGAGAGCTGCTTGCTATTCACACATATGAGAAATTTTTGCCTTGATAATAATTCGATTGTTAGTTAAATGAAATTGATATTGACAGCTGAGTGTCTTTGGTGCTTTTTCAGACCAATTGATCTTAGCAATGATTGATGCGTTAGATCGCCACTCTCCCTGAAGAAAGTAATTTATTTTATCATCTTACAGGAGGTTCAATGGACGCCGCACAAGAAAGCAGTACTCCCACCAACAAAAGTTATACTCTTATCTCTGAAGTAGATCCACCCAAAGGTGTCAATCTCGACGCTTTTCTTACTACGGCCCTGCAGGTTCGGGGACGTGTTGATGGCGTTCGGGTAACTGACTGTGAACATGCGATAATGCGTATGTCGCCGGTTGCCCCCTGTCTGGCACTCAAGGAAAAAGGTTTTGATCCGGAAATGATCATAACCGGCCGTGATCGCAACCGCATTTCTTTTCAGGCTGATTTGCTCTCTGCTGCCGCCCTTGGGATAAAAAAAATTGTCATCAAAGAGGGACATGATCCGGCCGAAGGGGATCAACCGGTAGCCAGAACGAGTGGTGACCTTGACCTCGAATCGATGCTGCAATGTGTCGCCGCACTCAACAGTGGCAAGGATCTTGCGGGGGAAGCCCTTGATGGGGCTACGGACTTTCATGTCGGGGTGGGAATCGATCTCTCCGATGACGTGAATTTCAACCGGGAGAGGGCAGAATCATTCAAGAAACTCCAGGCATATGGTGTGAAGTCGGTTACCTTGGGTCCGACCTATGATGTGAATATCATTGAACAGTTTCTCCCTTTTGCCGAGGAAACCGGAATCCAGTTGTTCACCTCGGTGATGTTTTTAAAATCTGTGACAATGGTGCGCTACCTCAACAACCTGCCGGGAGTTCCTTCGATTCCCCATGAATTCTTGAAAAAGATGATGCAGGATCCGGTCAAAAAAGACGCAGGCATGAAGGTGGCGGCGGATCTCTTCCGGGAACTGGCCCCGCTGGGAGATGGAATTGTGTTACTTGCCATAGGATGGAAGGATAGATTACCAGAATTTCTCGATCTTGTCGGACGCTAGCGAGTCATTATGACCGATGTTGTTCAGTCGAAAGCAAACAAGAATCAGGGATCAATGGTCCAGGCCTTTAGCCCGTATCATTTTCTCAACACCATACTCCAGGAAACGCCTAATGGGGTACTGGTAGTAGGGTTAGATCACCTGGTCATTCATGCCAACCCGGCAGCAGGCCACTTCTGCGGGGTACCCTGCGGGAATCTTGACGGGAACACAGTCGGAAAAATCCTGGGCGAGAAGAACAGTGCTCTCTTCGATCTGATCGAGAACCAATTCCAGGCGGAACACCAGGAAAACGGTTGGAAGATCAGACAGGAAATCGACTTTTCTCGGGACGACGTAAAAAGATACCTCTTTGGAGTGGTTGTTTACCCGCCTGCATCGCCTGACTATTACCTGCTCTACCTCATCGATATCACCCAGCAGAAAATGCTTGAGAGCCGGCTTCGACGCCGCAATGCCTTTTTCCACAATCTCATCGATAGTTCAGTGGACGGGATAATCGCCTCGGACATGCGGGGGCATATAGTGCTCTTTAACTCAGGAGCCCAGGCTCTTCTCGGATATGATGAGACCGATACCATGACCCTGCACGTCACCAAATTGTATAATGACGGTGTCGCCTATGAGCTGATCAAACGGATGCGCAGCGATGGTTTTGGCGGTAAAGGCAAGCTTCTACGCCAACAAATGATCGTTAAACACAAAAACGGTCAGGATATTCCAGTGAGCTTCTCAGGCGGCATCATCTATGACCGTGATCAGGAATTCGCCACCTTCGGACTTTTTACCGATCTGCGAGCGCTGCAGAAGATCGAGGAAAATCTCGAACAGACCCACAAAATGCTGATGCATTCGGAAAAGATGGCCGGTCTTGGCCGTCTCGCCGCAGGGGTGGCGCATGAGATCAACAATCCGATGTCGGGAATCATGCTGTATGCCAATCTGGTGCAGGAAGAACTGGGCGATGAACATCCCTTGGGGCCGGATTTACAGACAATCATCCATGAGGCGGAGCGATGTAAGGTGATTGTCGCCGACCTGCTGGAGTTCTCGCACCAGAATACCTACGAAATGGAATTGGTCGATCTCAATGATGTAATCGTCAAAACCCTGACCATTCTGCAGCATCAGCCGCTTTTTCAAAACGTGCCTATCATTCGCCAGTTGGACCCGGAGTTGCCACCGATTTACGGCAATGCAACCAGGCTCAACCAGGTGATTATGAACATTGTCGTCAATGCCGCGCAGGCGATGGACGGCAAAGGTCGGTTGCGGATTACCAGCAGAACTCGGTCAAATAAGGACATCAACGAAATTTCGATAGAAGATACCGGGCCGGGAATTGAAGATGATCTGCTGGAGAAGATCTTCGAACCCTTTTTTACCACTAAAGAGACCGGTGAAGGGACGGGCCTCGGGCTGTCGGTCTCCTATGCGATTGTCAAGGAACACAAAGGGTCAATCAGGGTAACTTCCACTTCGGAAGCGGGAACCACCTTTACCCTGAAATTTCCTGTTGTCATGGAAAATTTGATTGGAGAGAACGATGGATAAAACCTGCATTTCACCCGATGATCGAAATGAAAAATTCCTCAGGAAACTGAAGGCCAGGAATATCGATGTGCAGGCCTGCTACCAGTGTGGCCGCTGTTCCTCAGGGTGTCCGATCGGTGATTTTTTTGACTTAAACGTCATGGAGGTTGTGCGGCTTGCCGGCTATGGCCAGGAAGATAAACTGCTGCACAGCCATACTATCTGGTTGTGTGCGGCATGCGAGACCTGTGCCACCAGATGCCCTAACGAAATTGAGATAGCCGGTCTTATGGATGTGCTGCGCGAGCTTGCCCTGAGACGGGGCATTGCCCCGGCCGAGCCGCGAATTCCTCTTTTCCATCAATCGTTTCTCGGATCGATACGCAGCTGGGGCCGAGTCTGGGAGATCGGCATGATCGCCAACTACAAAGTGAAATCCGGGGATTTGGCCGGCGATATGAAGCTCGGTCTCAATATGTTTTTGAAAGGCAAACTGAAACTTGTGCCGCACTCGATCAAAGGCACGTCGGAAATCAAAGAAATATTTTCCGGCAAGGGAAAGGAGTATGACCGATGAAACTATCCTATTACCCTGGTTGTTCCCTCGAAGGAACGGCGCTTGATTATGACCAATCGGTACGGGCAATCTGCCGGAAACTGGAAATCGACCTGGTGGAAATTCCTGGCTGGAACTGCTGTGGTGCATCATCCGCCCATATGACCGACCATGAGACGGGGCTGCGGTTACCGATACGCAATCTGCTGTTGGCAGCCCCGGCCGGACACGACATCCTGGTTCCCTGCGCTGCCTGTTTTCAGCGGTTAAAGGCCGCCGATAAAGCGTTGCGAGTAGATCCCGGTTTTTGGGATGTCGGTCATTATAAACCCGATTTTAACATCCTGCATATCAGCTCTTTTCTCGCTCAGCCGGAGATTCTCGCCGCCATGGAAGCCAAGGTAGCGAGGAATCTGGGAGGCCTGCCGATCGCCTGTTACTACGGCTGTCTGTCGCTGCGCAATCCCCGCATCACCGATGCCGCTAACTGGGAGCGGCCGGAAACCCTTGAACGGATCATGACCGCCTTGGGGGCGAGACCGGTAGCCTGGTCGCATAAGACCGAATGCTGCTCCGGCAGCCTCACCATGGCACGACCGGATATTGCCGAAAAACTGGTAAGCGATATCGTCACTGCCGCAGTAAAGGCAGGGGCCACAGCCATGGTCACCGATTGCCCCATGTGTCAGGCCAATGTTGAAAGCCGGCAGTCCGGCGAGACCCACGCACCAGTCATGCCGGTGTTTTTCGTCACCGAGCTCCTCGACGCAGCGATAACCGGAACCTATCCGTTGAAACAGCAAAAGGTACATCTTGTTAGTTCTGGTGTTCTAACTGGAATTTTCAGCGATGCAGCTATGAAAAAGGAGGTATCGGCATGACGGGGATACTTCAGAAAAAGTCAGGAAATATCCACAATCCAACCGCCGCCGTGCTGGTCATCGGCGGGGGTATCAGCGGCATGCAGTCGGCCCTTGATCTCGCCAATGCCGGTATCAAGGTGTATCTGGTGGAGAGTTCACCGGCCATCGGCGGCAAGATGGCCCAGCTGGATAAGACTTTTCCCACCAATGACTGCTCCATGTGTATCGTGTCACCCAAGCTGGTCGAGGTGGGCCGGCATAGGAATATCAAGCTCTTTACCCACAGCGAGGTGAAGAGTCTGACCGGTGATGCCGGACGTTTCACTGCGACCCTGGTCCGCCATGCCCGCTACGTTGATGTTGGTGCCTGTACCGGCTGCGGGCTCTGTGAGATTGTCTGTCCGGTCACCCAGATTTCTCACTTCCCGGCGCAGCCGGCAGAAGGCGAGAAAAAGATCCGGGCGCGGGCCAAGGAAAAAAGAATCATCCGTGGCCTGGGATCGCCGCAGCCAACAAGCTTGCAAAAATGGAATTTTTCCGTCGATAACTCGCTTTGCGGCATGTGCGGCGGCTGCTTCAAGGCCTGTCTGCAAGGCGCGGTCAGTTGGGAAAAAAAGCAGGTGGCGGTCATTGACCAGGATAAATGTACTGGGTGCGGAGCCTGTTTCGTTGTCTGTCCGGAAAAGTTTTCGGCCATCGCCATCGACCAGGCCGCCGATTTTGACAAAAGTGTCGGGGCGGCGGTCCATGCCAGGTCGCAGCTTTTGAAAAAAGAATTTAAGGGAGCGGAGCAACGCGACTGTATTCGTTGCGGACTGTGTGCCATCACCTGTGACAAGGTGATGAATATCGGCGCCCTGAAAATGGTTGAAGAAGGCATTGAAGCGGGCGTTGATATCTGTCAGGTATGTGGCGCTTGTGTGTCGGTCTGTCCGGTAAATTTCTTAGCTATCGATCAAGTCACCAACAAGGTTCCGCGACCGCTTCTCAACAGCTTCAATGAGGGACTCAACGGCAGAAAACCGGTGAACATCTTTTATCCGCAAGCCGTTCCCAGGGTTCCGGTAATTGATGAAGAGAGTTGCGTCCGGCTGAATTCCGGGGCCTGCGGTACCTGCGCCTCGATCTGCGGCGTGGGAGCAATCCATTATGACCACCGGGAAGAAGAGACCGAGGTTGCCATCGGCTCGGTAATTTTTTCACCGGGCATTGAAGTATTTGATGCCAGGTTGCGCGGTGAATTCGGCTACGGATTGTATAAAAATGTTGTGACCAGCATTGAATTTGAGCGACTGCTCTCCGCTTCCGGACCGACTTCCGGGACGGTGACCAGGCCCGGTGACGGCAAGCACCCAAAAAAAATCGCCTGGATTCAATGTGTCGGTTCCCGCGACCATTCGTGCGACCGTGATTATTGCTCGTCGGTCTGCTGCATGTATGCAACCAAGGAGGCCTTTATCGCCCGGGAACACGACTCGAATATTGAGCCGACCATCTTCTATATAGACATGCGCTCGTTCGGCAAGAATTTCGATGATTATGTGACGAGTGCCAAAGAACACAACGTCCGCTTCGTGCGGGCAATGGTCAGCAGGATCTTTGAGGATCCGATAACCGGGAATCTCGAACTGCGCTACGTTGATGACAGTGGGGTGCGAAAGACCGAGGTGTTTGACTTGGTGGTACTCTCGGTTGGTATTCAGGTGCCTCGGGCAACCAAAGAGCTCGCCGGCAAACTGGACATCGACCTCGATCGCTACGGCTTTGTCGTCACCGACTGTTACCAGCCGCTGGCAACGTCCAGGGCTGGGATCTTTGTCAGTGGTGCCGTCAAGGGACCAAAGGACATCCCGGAGACGGTCTGTGAGGCGTCGGCCGCGGCGGAAGCCGCCTCAGCCGGCCTCGCCGAGGCTCGGGGGAGTTTGATTACCGCTGATGTCTTGCCGGTGGAGCGGGTTATTGAACCCGAAGAGGGCTTACGTATCGGGGTTTTTATCTGCCATTGCGGCACCAATATCGCCTCGGTAGTCGATGTCGAAGCGGTGACCGAATACGCCAAAACCTTGCCCGGGGTGGTCTATGCCGAACATCCCCTGTATACCTGTTCCCAGGATTCCCAGGAAAGAATGCGGGAAATTATTAAAGACAACCGGCTGAATCGGGTGGTCACCTCCGCCTGTTCACCGACCACCCATGAACCGCTGTTTATGTCGACTCTGCAACAGGCCGGATTGAATAAATACTTCTTTGATATGGCCAATATCCGTGATCAGTGCAGCTGGGTACATCCCGACGATCCGGTGCTGGCCACCGAGAAGGCGAAACGCTTAACGCGCATGGCTGTGGCCAATGCCACCGCCGGGGAACCATTGCCGGAGCAGGAGTTTGCCGTCGATGCCCGACTTCTGGTGGTTGGTGGGGGTGTAGCCGGAATGACTGCTGCCCTCGAAGCCTCCCGTCAGGGTTTTGGTGTGTTTCTTGTCGAGAGGGAGCCGTTTCTCGGAGGCCAGTTGCTGCATCTGCAACGGAGTTCCGATGGTCGCAAATTTGCCGATTTCCTTGGCGATTTGAAAGAAAAAATACTGAACGACGAGCGCATTAAGGTCTTTACCAGCAGTGAGGTGGTGGAACAATCGGGGTTTGTCGGCTCTTTCGAAACGGAAATCGTCATGCCCTCGGGAGGAACCAGAACCTTAAAACACGGGGCCATCCTGGTTGCCACCGGGGCTGAGGAATACCGCCCGGAAATACATGGCCTGGGGACGCTCAACACAGTTATGACCCAGACCGATTTTGAGGCGGCTCTTGAAAACAGTGAAAGCAAGGATTGGCATCATTTTCGGGTGGTCATGCTGCAGTGCGCCGGTTCACGTGATGCCGATCATCTGCCGTACTGTTCACGGGTCTGTTGCAACCATGCAGTAAAGAACGCCCGGCGGCTGAAGGCCATGCATCCTGAGGCGCGGGTCGATGTACTTTACCGTGATATGCGGAGCTACGGTTTGGCAGAGCTTGACTATAGCCATGCACGGCGGGAGGGAATCAACTTTATCCGCTACGACCCGGTGGAAAATCCTGTGCAGATCATCGCCGAGGAGGCGGGAATTGAAATCACCGTCGTCGATCCTTCGGTTCGGCTGCCGGTGCGGTTCCATCCTGATCTGCTGGTGCTCTCAACCGGAATGAAACCGAGAGATGCCGAGGAACTGGCGTCGATGCTTCGGGTGCCGAGAAACAAGAATGGTTTTTTCATTGAGGCGCATACCAAGCTGAGGCCGGTTGATCTGCCGAGCGAAGGGCTGTTCATGGCGGGTACCGCCCATGGGCCGAAGAGCAGCACCGAAAGTATCACCCAGGCTCAGGCTGCTGTAGCCAGGGTGGCGACACTGTTGTCCCGGGACAGCATGAAAATGTCGGCAATCGTGTCGGTGGTTGATCCGACCCATTGCGCGGTTTGTCTCACATGCGTGCGAGCCTGCCCGTATGGGGTGCCGTTTATCAATGACCAGCATAGTGCCGAGATCAATCCGGCTCTTTGCCAGGGCTGCGGTATCTGTGTGGCCGAGTGCCCGGCCAAGACCATTCATCTTGGTCGGTACGACGACAGCAATATCAGAGCAAAGATTGAAGCGTACAGCCCGTCTTGAGTCGGAGTGGAGAGTAATCTGCAGGAGGAGGAAAATAATGAGTGACTTTTCGCCCAGTGTCATCGTTTTTGCCTGTCGCCATTGAGCGTATTCCGCAGCGGACCTGGCAGGTTCGGAGAGAAGAAGGTATCCCCCGGCAATCAGTATTGTCATGCTGCCTTGTACCGGTCGCATTGATGAGTCACTGCTCCTGAAGGCCTTTGAAAACGGTGCCGATGGAGTAATGGTTGTTGGTTGTCTGGAAGGAGATTGTCACTACGTGTCGGGAAATATCCGCGCCCGGGCACGGGTCAAGAGGGTGTATGGCATCCTTGAAAAAATAAAGATCGGGCCTGATCGCATCCGAATGTATAATCTGAGCGCCGGAGAAGGATCAAAATTTGCTCTTTATGCCAACGAGTTTGTCGATAGAGTCCGAGAGCTCGGGCCAAGTCCCATCAATTTGGTGCGTGCTGGACACGTTCAAGCGGTATCTCAGAAGGAGGCTACATGATTACTGGTACACCGAAACCTATTGAAGAGATCCTGGAAATGGTCGAGCCTTACGACAACATCATCCTGGCCGGTTGCCATGGCTGCGTAACCGTCTGCAGAGTTGGCGGGGAGAAGGAGGTGCAGGTACTTGCCTCGACACTGCGACTGGCGCGTGAGGCGAGCGGTAAAACTATCAAGATCCGGGAAGTCAGCCTGGAGCGGCAGTGCGATCCTGAATATGTCGAGCAGATGCGTCCCTATGTCGGCGATTATCAGGCGGTGATATCTATTGCCTGCGGTGCCGGGATACAGTTTCTGGCCGAAAAATTCACCACAACGCCCCTCTTGCCCGGTATCAACACCGGCTTTCTCGGCGTCACCGAGAGGCAGGGTGAATGGTCCGAGAGATGCCAGGGCTGCGGTGATTGCGTCCTGCACCTGACCGGCGGCATCTGCCCGGTTACCCGCTGCGCCAAATCACTTTTTCATGGACCATGCGGCGGTTCGGTACAGGGGATCTGCGAGGTGGATAAGTCGGTTAAATGCGGCTGGCAGCTCATTATTGATCGGTTGAAGGCTCTGAACCAAATGGACAATTACACTAAATTCAAGCCGTTTAAGGGGTGGTCGAGCGCAAGAGACGGTGGTCCGCGCCGCATTATCAGGGAGGACATGATATAATGAAATCGGGAAGCAATCTGGAAAAGGTACTGGCGGCCGGGCACTTTTCGGTTACTGCGGAATGCGGTCCTCCCCGGGGGGCTGACCCGGAGATTGTCAGGAAGAAGGCGGCTTTTGTCAAAGGCAATGTCGATGCCTGTAATGTCACCGACAATCAAACCTCGGTGGTGCGAATGAGCTCTCTTGCCGGTTGTATGCTGATCAAGGAACAAGGGGTCGAACCGTTGATCCAGATGGTGGTTCGCGACCGCAACCGTATTGCATTGCAGTCCGACCTGCTGGGTGCCTCGGCACTGGGGGTTCGCAATATCCTCTGTTTGTCCGGTGACCACCAAAAATTCGGCGATGACCCTTAAGCAAAAAATGTCTTTGATATCGATTCAATGCAGTTCATCCATCTGGTCAGGTTGATGCGCGATGAGGGTATATTCCCCTCTGGAAAAAAACTTGAAGGGGCGCCGAAGTTTTTTATCGGCTGTGCCGTCAATCCCTTTGCCGATCCGTTTGAGATCAGGGTGCCACGATTAAAAATGAAGGCTACTGCCGGTGCCGATTTCGTTCAGACCCAGTGCATCTATAACATGAAGAAATTCAAAGAATATATGGAGCTGGCAAAAAAGGAAGGCTTGCATGAAAAGGTCAAGATACTCGCCGGGGTAACGCCCCTCAAATCGGCCGGCATGGCGAAATTCATGCGCAAGATGGTCGCCGGAATGGATATCCCGGAAGAGGTGATTGCCCGTATCTCCGCTGAACCAAAGGAAAAACAGGCGGAAAAAGGCATTGAGATGTGCATTGAACAGATTCAGGAACTCAAAGAAATGGAAGGAATCGCCGGGGTGCATGTCATGGCCATCGAGTGGGAAGAAAAATTGGCAGAAATCATAGGTGGTGCGGGCCTGCTCCCTCGACCTGTGGTAGAATAAAAAAGATAGAAAATTTTCAATCTCAAGAATGGAGGAGAGAAATGGCTGATAAAAAGAAAATTCTACTTGTAGATGACGACCCGGATTTTGTCGAAGCAGTGCGTGTTATCGTCGAGAGCGGCGGTTATGAAGTTCGCGTTGCCTACGACGGTCAGGAAGGTCTTGAAGCAGTTGCCGAGGAAAAACCTGATCTTATCGTCCTCGACGTGATGATGCCGGTTATGAACGGCCATGCTGCCTGTGCCCGTCTGAAAGCCGACAAGGCCACCGCATCAATTCCGATCATCCTGCTCACCGCCGTGGCCGACCGGGTCACCACCAGTACCTATACCCATCGAGATATGCTGGAAAGTGAGGCGGAAGACTATATGCCCAAACCAGTTGAGCCGGCGGAACTTCTCGCGCTTATAAAAAGCTGGTTGAAATAATGCGGTATCGCCTCTTGCCGGCACCGGACGAACGGGTGGCGGTAAGAGGAACGGTCCTGCCCTGCATCCGTGTTTTGTCCTCAGGTTTCAAGGAATAATACTATGGATACTGTGCGTATTCTGGTCATCGACGACGAAAAGGTTATTCGTGAAGGGGTGGAACGTGCTCTGGCCAAAAGAGGCTATGAAATTGCCAAGGCCGAGGATGGCAACAAGGGCCTGGAGCTCCTCAAGGAATTCGATTTCGATATTGTTCTGACCGACCTCATGATGCCGGGACTTGATGGTTTTGCCGTTCTTGATTGGATTCGCGAAAATCAACCGCATATCCAGGTAATCGTCATCACCGGCTTTGCCACGGTGACCAAAGCGGTGACCGCGATGAAACAAGGGGCCTTCGATTTTGTCGGCAAACCGTTTACTCCAGACTATATCCGGGTGGTGGTGGATAGGGCCATTGACAGGCTTACCATGCGCGCCGAAACGGAGCGGCTGCGAGAAGAAAAAAATATGGGGCTTCTGGCCATCGACAAATCGCAGAGCCGCCTGAAAACCGTTTTTAGTTGTATGGCCGAGGCGGTTGTTATAACCGATACCGAAGGAATAGTTGTTCTGCATAACCCGGCAGCTATTAAGATTCTTGAAATTCAGACCGATCCGTTCATCGGCAAACACTTGGCTGCCTCCATTCGTGATCGAACGGCGATCAACATGATCAACGAGGCCATGAGCAAGGTGATGGTGGTGACCCGGGAGTTTGCACCCGGCGCTATCTCCCGGAAATTTCTTCGGGCCTACTGCTCTCCGGTAACCAACGAGCAGGGAGCGGTAATCGGTTCGGTTACCACCTTTGAGGACATTAGTGCGCATAAACAAATCGATAAAATGAAATCCGATTTTGTGGCCATGGTTGCCCACGAACTGAAATCGCCCCTCGCCTCCGTTGAACAGATGATTTATGCCCTGCAGGTTGGTTGCGAGCATGAGGCAACCAGTTCCTGCAACGCCCTGCATAAAAGGATGACGACACGAACTAAGGATCTGCTCCGACTGATTGAGAACCTCCTCAATCTGTCAAAACTTGAAAGCGGTACCGTGGTCTTCAACCTCGAACCAATCCGCGGCGAAGATATAATCCGCGATGTTATCGAAATCACCAAGTTACAAGCGGACAGCAAGGGTATATCCCTCAATTACACACCGTGCAGCGAAGATTGGCTGTTCAACGTCGATTACGATCATATGCGCACGGCGATCATGAACATCGTTTCCAACAGCGTGAAGTATACCCCTGATGGAGGCCAGGTGTTGCTCAGTACCGAGGTTGCCGGCGGGTTTATCAATTTCAGGGTGCAGGATACCGGCATTGGTATCAGTAAAGAGGATCTCCCCCATATCTTTGACCGGTTTTTCCGGGTCAAAGGCAAGGCTACCCGCCACATTACCGGTTCAGGTTTGGGGCTGGCCTTGGTTAAGGAAGTGGTTGAAGCCCATCAAGGATACATTGATGTGCAGTCCATCCTGCAGGTAGGCACGACTTTTATCCTGAGCTTTCCGCTGGTTCAGAAAAATGCTGCTCCGGTCTCCGAGCTGCAATTCATCACCTAAAAGCAGTTATTCTAGAAATCAGCTCACATCACTCATCCAACTGGAATTTATGAAAAAAATATGGTTTTTGATTGCTGTGCTTTGTCTTTTTGGTCTTTTATCCTGCACGAGTGATCAGGAGTTGGAAAAGAAGGAAACCGTATCGCAACACGCTGAAAAAATCGGCCAGGAAGCCGTCAAGATGATTAAAACCCCGATGGATCAAGCGCGAAAGGCAGCTGAACAGGAGAATAGTCACAGCCAAAAGGTGGAAAAAGACGTGGATAAATCGGCCAACTAATCAGTAAAACGACTGCGAATTTCGGAGAAAAATTTGATCGCAAATTCTTCAGAGGTGAGTTTGCCGGGTTTCAGTAAAATAGTATCGGAAATGCCTATCTATAGAGATAGCCTTCCATTTCGACGATAGCTCCAATAACGCCGCGAATCTGGTGTTCATCGTCGACAATGAGTATCCTCTCTCGCTTGCGCGGTTTGGCCATGGCATTTTCCTTCTCTGGTCAAAAAGCCCTTCAAAACATGGTGACATTCATACTCATATTTAATCATAAGTATCGATCAGAAAGCAAAGCAGTTCATTAAAAATGATTAAGTCGCTGGAGAAAAGGAGAATGCAAGGCCCTGTATTGGTACCGGCAAGGCGCAACCCCTTCACGAGAAGACTTCTTGAGCCGGGATTTGCAGCCCTTAAACGGCAACTCAGGCGGCTTTTCTGTCGAGAAACTCAGTCTCGCCACTCTGACCGGCTTCTTTTGCTGCCAGATATTCCTCGAAGCTCATCATTACATCAATAATGCCGTCCGGAGTTATTTCGACGATCCGATTGGCGACCGTTGCGACAAATTGGTGGTCATGGGAGGCGAAAAGTACGATCTCCGGGAAGGCAATCAGTCCGTTGTTGAGGGCAGTGATAGACTCAAGGTCGAGGTGGTTGGTTGGCTCATCGAGGATAAGAGCATTGGCGTCGGCGAGCATCATTTTAGCGAGCATGCAGCGGACCCGTTCCCCGCCGGAAAGAACCGAGGTCTTTTTCATGGCCTCGTCGCCGGAAAAAAGCATTTTCCCAAGAAAGCCACGGATAAAGCTCTCTGTTTCCTTAACCGGCGCATATTGACGCAGCCAACCAACCAGATCCAGTTCCCCGATGTTGAAAAAATGGCTGTTTTCCTTAGGGAAATACGAATTCTTCATCGTTACTCCCCAGCGGAAGCTGCCGGTATCGGCTTGCAACTCGCCGGCGAGAATTTGAAACAAGGTGGTCTTGGCCAGGCTGTTGGTCCCGATGAAGGCGATTTTATCGCCTTTATTGACGGTAAGATTAAGGTCGCGAAACATTGAAACCCCATCGATGGCTTTACTGAGTCCTTTGATCTCGAGAATGATATCGCCGCAGGGTCGTTCGGCCTTGAAGGTGATAAAAGGATATTTGCGGGAGGAACAGGGCATCTCTTCAATAGTGAGTTTTTCCAGCAGCTTTTTCCGGGAGGTTGCCTGTTTGGCCTTCGATGCGTTGGAGCTGAAACGACGAATGAATTCCTTAAGATCTTCAGCTTTGGCCTTGGCCTTTTTGCTTTCGGTCTCTTTCTGGTGGAAATGCAGTTGGCTGGCCTCATACCAGAAGTCGTAGTTGCCGACGTAAACCGTGATTTTACCAAAATCGATATCGGCCATATGGGTACAGACCTGATTGAGAAAATGGCGATCATGGGAGACGATGATGACTGTATTCTGAAAACGGGCAAGAAATTCCTCAAGCCAATTGATAGTCGTCAGGTCGAGCTGATTGGTGGGTTCGTCAAGCAGGAGAATGTCCGGATTACCGAAGAGGGCCTGAGCCAGCAACACCCGAACTTTGTCGCTGCCTTCAAGTTCCTTCATCATCTTCTCACGATTTTCTTCTAGGATGCCAAGGCCTTTCAAGAGCACCGCAGCCTCGGCTTCCGCCTCGTAGCCGTTCATCTCGCCGAACTTAGCCTCGAGTTCTGCTGAACGGATGCCATCTTCTTCGGTAAAATCGGCTTTAGCATAGATTGCGTCGCGTTCGGCCATGATCTTGAAGAGCTTTTTATGGCCCATGAGCACGGTATTGATAATTGAGTGTTCGTCGAAGGCGAACTGGTCCTGACTGAGTACAGCGATGCGCTCCCGGGGGCCTTTGCTGATCTCTCCTCGATCAGGATCCAGTTGGCCGGCAAGGATCTTCAGAAAAGTTGATTTGCCGGCACCGTTTGCACCGATCAGTCCGTAGCAGTTGCCATGGGTAAACTTGATATTGACGTCTTGAAAGATGATTCTCTTGCCATAGGAGAGAGCAACATTGGATGCGGTAATCATGGTTGTGTCCTCGCAACAAAGCCACCAGGATGTCCCCATGGCATAAAGTGATTTTAGAAATAAAAGCTTGTGATTATGACTGCTCTACGGGAAGATCAAGGTTTTCCTTATCTTCTCCGGAAATTTTTTTGTTTTCCTGTTTTTGCTGGCGCTTTTCTTCTTTTTTCTTTTTCTTTGCCAGTTCTTTCTGCCGCTTCTCAAATGAATAGTTGGGTTTCGCCAAGATCATCTCCTTCCGCTTGCCCGTGTTGGTTAACAACACGAGTACCTGAATCTCTCAGAAAAAAAATCCGTGATTTACCCTTCAAAGGGTATCAAAAATAGCGGATTTCGGTGATCCCGCAGTGAGTGAGGCACCGAAATCCGCCAGAGGCTAATGATTTACTGCTGAACAACATTTGCAGCAGCCGGACCTTTGGGGCCGTCAACAACCTCGAAGGTCACACGAGCACCTTCCTCCAGGGATTTAAAACCCTGGGCCTGAATTGCAGTATGGTGGACAAAGATATCCTTGCCGCCATCTTGCTCAATAAAACCGAAACCTTTCGCATCGTTAAACCACTTCACTGTACCTTGAGCCATCTTGTACTACTCCTTTGTTCGGGTCTTACCCCTTTGTCATGTAGTCGAAACATCACCTGACACTTCGACTGGAAGTCTGGGAATCCAGACAAAATTAATTGTTTATCGTTGGTACGTCTTTCTGGTGCCGAAATCAAAGGCGCAGGCCTTATCGCGTCGGCTTTTGCCTTGGCCGGCAGGAGTGCTGCCGGTTTTTTTGGGCCGCGGTGCCTGGCGTGGCGTATTTTCACGTCTTTCTAGGCAGCGTTCTTCCTCTGCCAGCGGGGCAAGGGCCGGGGTCGTCTCGCGGACCATTTTTTTGCCGAGATTTCGCTCGATGAGGGCAATCATTTTGCTATCCTCATGGCCGGCAAAGGTTAAAGCCTGGCCGGTACGAGAGGCTCGGCCAGTCCGTCCGGTGCGATGGGTATAGGTTTCGGCGGTGTCGGGCATGTCATAATTGATGACATGGGAAATGCCGGTTACATCAATGCCGCGGGCGGCAATATCGGTCGCCACGAGAATGCCATAAGTGCCGTCGCGAAAACCATCGAGAGCCTGTTGTCTCTTCTGTTGGGAAAGATTGCCTTGTATCGAGGCGGCGTTGAAGCCGGATCGTTCCAGCTGCAGCGCCAGACTTTTAGCCTTATGTTTGGTGCGGGTAAAAACCAGGGTGCTGGTCATTTCCCGTTCTTTAATGATATTTTTCAGTAACGAGGTTTTTTGGTCTGTTGCCACATGAAAGAGGCCATGGGAGATTGACGGGGCCGGCAGGGTATGGTTGATTTGCACGGTTACCGGATTATTGAGAATCTCTTCTGCCAGATGGCGAATTTCTCCCGGCATAGTGGCGGAAAAAACCAGCGATTGACGATTTTTCGGCAACAGCCTGATGATTCTGCGAATGTCCGGCAGGAAGCCCTTATCAAACATGTGGTCCGCCTCATCCAGGACGAGTACCTCGACGGTGCTAAGGGTCAAGGCCTTTTCGTTCAGCAGGTCAAGCAGGCGACCGGGACAGGCGACAACAATTTCAACACCGGCACGAAGGGTGTTTATTTGTTTGCCTTTGCCCACACCGCCGTAAATAACAACACTGTGCAGGTCTGTTTGTCGGCTCATTTTGCCGATATTCTCATGGATCTGCTCAGCCAGTTCTCTGGTGGGCGCAACAATCAGAGCCCGCACTTTCTTGCGGGGCCCGGTCAGAAGCCGCTCTAAAAGAGGCAGGACAAAGGCTGCAGTCTTGCCGGTGCCGGTCTGGGCCAGACCAAGAATGTCGCGGCCAGCAAGGATCGGCGGGATAGCCTCTTTTTGAATGGGGGTCGGAATGGTGTAGCCACAGGCAATGATGCCGGCGCCTATTGTCGGATGCAACTGGAAATCTTTAAAACTCATTTATACTCCAAAATACTTCGTGGTGAGCTGCCGGGCCATTGCCAGGTCTCTCGAGAGTGCGGATACCAAAGGGGTCCGCTGGTATTAGGCATTATTTCTGTGCAAGTTGGGGCCGGTAACGGCTCGTAGCCTTGCTGGTGGATATTGCTTGAAATCCAAAAAAATGCAATTGATTGGCGATCGATAATTGTGAATAAGGTTGACGAACATGCTCAGGAGGAAGAGATAGAAAGCAGATACACTGATGTACAAGTGTGACAAGGGGTATCCGTTAAAGGGTCTCACGCTGCTCCTCCAGCTTAAGTAAACAGCATGAACTTCAACAGCAACGAACGACGCTAGGGAAAGAAAGAAACTAACGAGGAGGACCTGAAGGAAATGTGCTTCTACTTAAGAAGATTGACTTAAATAGTGTACTCTCTTTTTACGGATATGCAAGTGAAATAACAGCGCGGGCAAAATTTGGTTGTGTAGTGCAGTGCCATTTATGGTTTGATGGAGCTGTAGTATACATATAATATACTTAGAATGACACAAAAAATACTAAAATTGCCTGTTAAGGAGGAGTGTAGGAATATTTGTCCGTCGGAAAATTATTTATTTCATTTTCTTTCCTTAAAGGGCTACAATGATATAATAGACGGTTCAATTCGCCAGTTGTGATGGTATGAGTCATATGAAGTGATCTTGGGAAATGCCGGAGGTTTTCCGAGCATCCTCTGGCAAGGAAAGGGGGGAACCCGAATATAGGGGGATATTCCTGGAATGCTGAATTTTTAATGAGTGTTAGCAGTAGCAAGGTATTAAAGAGGGAAGTCTTGCAAAAAACTTAACGAGGAGAATGCCCATGACTGAGAGTGTTTACAAAATTATTGAACTGGTCGGCTCAAGTCCCGTATCGTGGGAAGAAGCTACGAAAAATGCGGTTAATTCGGCAGGTCTCAGTCTCCGTGACCTGCGTATAGCGGAAGTCATGACCCTTGATATGAAGATTGAAAATAATCAACCGGCAGTCTTTCGAGCGCGAGTTAAACTTTCTTTCAAGCTCCTCGCGGATTAGGCGTAAATACCAAAGGATAGGCCATTGCGTTTTTTTCGTTGTGTCCTGAAAACATCAAACTCGAAGGGCTTGAGCTATGGCAGGGTAAGAATGGGTCCATAACTCAAGCCCGAACTGTATGCAGTGACTCTTTTGCCAGCCGTTTTAAAAATTATGCAAGCTTTTTGCCGATGGCTTTGCCATAGTCTTGACAGGCTTTTGTGCCTTCATTGCTGCTTACCATGGCCTCGGTAAGTTTTAAAGGTCCGAGGTCCGTCATATCCATTTTAAAGACGTGCATCATGGTATCAAAGAGCATCGGTGCACTTTCGCCGCTGTGGGTGTGAGATCCGAAAGCGCCGCCAATTTTTCCAGTTAAGTTAGCAAGTTCCGCCTTAAACAGGAACTGCTTCATCCCTCCCGTAAGATCCTTGTGATAGGTGGGGCACCCGAAGATATAGGCGTCGTATCCGACGATGTCCAGCTCGTTGTCAATCTCTGATATTTTCTTGAGAACCACTTCAATAGCGCAAAACCGCAGACCCTCGGCAATAAAATTGGCCATGGCTTCGGTTTTTCCGGTGCGACTGTGATAGATGATGAGCGCTTTTTTCATGAAACCTCCTCTGATGGTATTTGGCTGGCGGTGAATTCTGCTGGGAATTAACAGCATTAGCTACCTCGAAAGGATGTGTATTGTTTAGTTTTTGTCAATATTTGTCAGCATCTTAGCTTCTTGGCTAGAATTATTCTAAAGTGATGCCCGGTAGAAAATTCGTGTCCAGCCTTATCGCTTAGTTGCCAGTACCTTTGTGCGGAACTGGCAAGGGACACCAGGGCGGCCTGAGAAAAAGCTTTGTAAACAGAAGGACACTGGACATATCAGGAGGAAAGCTTTACCCTGCAAAGAGACAAAGATATTCGGCGGGAGTTCTCGAACACTGGCAAGCCCTTCCATGGGCAAAATCGTTAAGCCTCCGCTCCCTTGATGACCAATACCAAATAGGCAGGAGGAATCATGCTAAAAGCCAAAGAAATAATGACGGTTGATGTGATAACGGTAGCTCCGGAGACATCAGTAACAGATCTTGCCCGACTATTGGCATCGCATAATATCGGTGGGGCGCCTGTAGTTGATGTGTCCGGCCGTCTCCTCGGAGTGGTTACTGAAAATGATCTCATTGATCAAACAAAGAAAATTCATATCCCCACGGTCATTGCCATCCTCGATTCCCTCATCTTTCTTGAACGTCCCAACAAAATGGAAAAAGATATCAGGAAATTCGCCGGTTCGACGGTTGCCGACATCTATACGAAAAATCCACTGACAGTTGATGAGGATACCCCGCTTGACGAATTGGCGACCATCATGGCCGAAAAGAATGTCCATACCCTGCCGGTTATGAGGGGGGAGCAGCTGGTAGGGGTAATTGGTAAAGGCGATATCATCAAGACTTTGATTTCTTAGGTATCTGGTCCGGTATCATTGTATCGGCAAGAGATGCATCGATTGCCTTGGTCAATTCATCGAGGATATAAGGTTTGGCCACGGCTGCAGTGAAGCCGTGTTGCCGGTACGAGGCCATAACCGGATCATTGGAATAGCCACTGGAAAAATGACCCGCACTTTCCCGTCGATCTTCTGTAACTCGGCCAGTGTCTCTTTGCCGCCCAGCCCACCCGGAATAGTCAGATCGACAATGACCAAATCAAAGGGTTTGGGTGAATCAAACCGCTGTCGATAGATCATGCTTTTAAACGCCTCAAGATTCAAGGACTGAGCAAGAACCTGCTGGTTGGGGTTGCGGCCGTTGACGGTGTTGATCATCTCAGTCAGACCACCGCTGAGTGATCCGGAAAAGTAGTGGAAGAGGTTTATTTTGTTGACCTTTTGAATGGCTGGATCAGCATCACCATCCTTCTTTGTGTTGAAGGAAAAAAAGATTGCAGAATGACTACAGGAAGAAGTGACAAAATCGTCATCTCCTGGAAATCATGGGGCGGCACGCGAACTTGCTAATACAACATGTTTTTATCAGATGCACCGGATGCACTGGTCTGTTCAAAATGTATTTTCGATTGACTCAACGCTGTTATGTAACATAAAATAGAACCCAGAGATGGAACCCAGATGGTGAAAAAGTCGACAACCGACGGCTATGTGCTGCAAGTGGGTCAGTCCTACCTGTGCTTTAACTCATATAAACGACACCTACGGGCATGGTGTGGGGATCGATCCATCAAAAATATAGCTCGGATGCTGCGCGAGGATTCCGGCACCCGGGATATTGTCGCCCGGATAGGCGGGGAGGAATTCTGCATCCTCACCCCGGGAGGGATGAGGTCGGAGGTGATTGCCAGATTTGAAAATCTGTGCCGGATGATCGAAGAAAATCCGGTAACCATACTGAAATAACCTGGCCATTTCAACCCATTTTATTACGGCTCTTTATGCCGTTCCGGGCATTCCTTTGGCCATGTTATTTTTTTACAACGGCTTAACCTTTGGTCCGGCAATAAAAATAATTATCCAGGCATTCGGAGATACACATGGCCCTTACCAAAGAAGAAATAAATCGCAAGCTGCTGCATGTGTTCTCGGGGACACTTATCCCGGCAGGAATTTTTTATATCCCGATGATTGATGGCTACTCTTCCCTTACCCCGGTTGTTGTTCTTGGTTTGCTTACCATAGGTTCTATATTCTTAGAGTACCTGCGTTTTCACAATGCTGCCGTGCAAAGAATCTTCATTGGCCTCGGGTCGGGAGTGCTCAGGAAGTCTGAAAAAAATTCATTTACTGGATCCACCTATATTTTCATTTCGGCATTTTTATGTTCGATTATCTTCTTTAATAACCCGCATATTGCCTTCATAGTATTATCTCTTTTTATCCTCGGAGATGCCATTGCGGCTATTGTCGGGATCAGCATGGGGCGCATCAAAATAGGCAAAAAATCCCTGGAAGGTTCGGCGGCCTGTTTTGTCCTGGGTCTTCTGCTTTTCTTTTTTGTTTATCCGCAGATACCCATGTTGCTTGACCGATGGCACGGCGCAGTGCCTTTGCCCCTTATTTTTATCGCCTCTTTCGCGAATACCATCTTCGAGCTCTTTCCTGTGAGTTTTGGGAAAGATATCAGCATCAACGACAATCTTTCCGTGCCGCTCATTACCGGTATGATCCTGCTTGTCCTGTATCCGGTTTTTGCATGAGCTGGGGCACATATTCTTATTTTGTACGATGGCTTAATGGCTGGAAAAACCTTTGGAGAAAAACCCCACTCCGCCAATTTTGATGGAGAAAGACACGCCCCCTAAGCGGCTTAATCCGCCGAATATATTCTTGTCGCCAGCAGGCAGCGGAGTGAGTAATGGATAGGGATCTTCAGCTGCAGAGGCCAGGAGAGGCTCTGGAGTGGTGACCAGCTTGAGGGGGACGGCAAACTCGCGATTTTCTTCTTCGGGGGTACCCTGTTCTGTCAGAATTTCCAACTCACTGGGCGCTGGAGGGAGCATATTGTAATCATTTAATACCAGGAGACGGAAGGATTTGGTCTTGTGTATCTCGCCCTGGCTGTTCTTAAACAGCAAAAGATAATCGATTCCTCTGGTATCGTTTTTGGCCGGGGGGAGACTGGCTGTAAATATGCCCTTGCTGGAACCTGTCATCGGCAGGAAAAGATAGTCGACGGCAGCCATAGTCTTGAAATAGAGGCGAACTTCAATAATCTTGTCCGCATCGGCAATGGTAACGCTAACCGGCACGCTTTTCCCAGCAGGAGTAGAGCTGACGGGGCCATGCTGTAAAGGTGACGGCGTTACCGGCCGGGAATTTGCTGCCGATGCCATTGTCGGTTGGGCAGCTGCAGTAACCATCAGGAGAGCAAGCAGGCAAAGAAACAATGCCGGCCTAACTAGTCGATCAGGTGAAAAAGAGGTCATCGTCAAACATCCTGGGCTGTTGTCAAAGAATAACATGGCCAAAGGTATATCCTGAACGGCTCCTCTGTGTCCCGACTTCTTTTTGGGCAAGTTGGGACCCCATGTATTAACAGGTGCTTATCGCAATTCCTCCATCATCTTGCTGATAAGCTGCTGATCCCACTGTTTCTGTTTGGCTATACCGGATGCCAGCATACGGGTATAGGTAAGAACCAAGACGCTGCTTTCCCGTGCCTTTATCCAAATGTAGACCATTTCGCCTTTGTTGTCGTCAACGGTCTCGCCCTGTTTCAAATGCACCGCTTCAATGTATTCCCCGGTTTCCTTGGTAATGGCAAAGCTGAGTTTCGTGAGAGCATTACGGGCGGCAACCTGCACATCCTCAGGTGTTTTCTGGAAGACGGTACCGGTATTGGGGGCGGGTTCAAGGGGGACATATTCCTTTGAGCAACCAACCAGGGTGAAAAGACCGAAAAGAAACAGGACTGCCAATTTTAACGGATCGATCATACATTCCTCCTCACGGATATAGGTTAATTTGGGAACCGTTACAAAATAAGGGCACTCTGTTACCCATTTCGTTATGGCTCCTCATACCCCTCAAGGGGCTGGTCATTATACACACTTGACACCGGGGGGTGCTAAGGCGGGTTTGGGCATTGGGTAATGTTATCTTTATGAGTAAAGATAGTATACATTTCCGTCGCCGTATCCAGTCGTTGCAGACCGTGCCAAATCGTTTCAGTGCCCGGGGGGCCATCTTGTTTTCTGCCGAGATGGCCCCCCATAGCGCCAACCATGCAAATCGCTTCATTCAACGTTGGCGGTTCCGGTGGAGGCACTGGCTTCTTTGAAGTATAGCAGCATAGTGCCTGCCATTCTTCATCCTGAAAGAAAATTGTGCATGGAGCATCGGGGTTTTCTCGGCCTAACATAGTGAGATGAAATATTCGCCAAGCAACAACCATATCAATGGCAAGGCAGGTTTCAATACGGTCAGCATCACCGAGTTGACGATCTTTGATTTTACAGCCACTTTTCAAGGTCCGATGATATACTTCGATTCCCCAGCGCTTTGCATACCATTCGATCCTCTGCCTTGCGTCTTTGAAGTTATTTGTCGGAACGGTTGTGATCAGCAGCCATTCTATAGGCGCAGTCACTGATTTGTCAGGTTGTGGCTCTATAGCATATACCGCCCATGCCTTAACGGGTTGCCCCTCGCTTCCGAAACGTTTTGGTGGAGTCAAATCAACTTCGGCAAAACTTATGTCAACCATAGCGTCTCTCGCCTTCCTGGATCCGCTATGGGGAATATGGATTTGCAACGATCCAGTTATTTCTTGTTTCGCCATAAAGTCCCACAACTTCTCCTGATCAACTTTGCGCTTTCGGGCTTTATTCGAGCGAACTAACAACTTAGGACCGTTACTATCTTTGGTAGCTTCTGCAAACAGCTCATGAATATCTGCTTCTCTATCGCCTACACTCACCAACATTGTGTTTGGACAGAGTTTCTGTATTTCCGCCACACGCCGATAGCTGCGCAACCACTTCATGCTTTCTTTTTGTTCGATTGGCGTGTTTGCTTTGTGTATCTTTTTATCTATATCATGAGGATCACGTGCCCAACACTGTGCATCAAGAACCCCGAGAGGAGTGCCGTCTTCTGTGAATGCCAGAGTGTCGTGGAGGATAAGGCCGGTATTTTTGTCACTCACTGTGTTGATTGGCCCCATTCCTGCTGTCGTAGGGTGGTGAGTGTAGTTGAGTGTAGAAGTGTCTTGTGGTGCAAGTACCACCTCGTGCTCACGAATACGTTCAATAGTAGCTTCGGTGTGTGCTGTCAGCAGTATGTCCATGTTGACTTTTTTATTTTTCATGAATCGGTATGTCCCGACAGTACCGGTATGTGTGCCGCAGGCTTCTGGGATATTGGCCTGTGGCTTATTATAAAAATCTTGCGCAATTGTGTAAAGTCGCTGTTTCAATCGATTGTCGTAAATCTGTACGCTGCCAAATTCCTGCTCAGCCCAGTTGGCAGGGGACTCAGCGCCGACAGAATCGGAAAGTTTAATTTCCGGTTCAGCGCAAAGTGTGGTCTGCCAGTTAGAAACAAGAGGATAAAGAAGTATTTCTTTTCTTATCCCGTCACGTCGCCCGGAACTCAGGCCAATAGACCGCCAGTTGGCAGCCCGGTAACATGTTCCACGAAACCTGCTCGGATCCACAAATGTTTCAACAAGCACTGGTCTAATATTGTATTTCTGTTCCCAGTCATCAGCCAATCTATTACATACCAAAGAAAGAATATGGGATGCAAGGTTCTTGACCTTGATGGTTGGCAAAATAAGGAAACGATTGTTACTGATAATGCTTTTCAGATTTGCTCTACGGGCAGTGTCAGACCAGCCAATATAGCTGTCACGATCCTTCATGGCCCATACAGCAGAACTAAACGACAATGCTCCAAGGTATCCCTGTGAGCTTTTCACAACATAACGTATTTGCGCTCCGCACAGCGGTCCGCTGCCAAGATAATGATGATCATCGAGGAGAGTACGCCATACTTTAGAATCATTACAATATCGACTGGTTACTGGCGTTACGGTGATATCGTCAATGTCTGCAAGATCACAGATTAAAGTCGGGACCGAAAACTGCCTATATGGTACAGTCGTTCCCGAGAAAGAAAATTTATTATCATTCTCGGGTAATGCTACAACACCTCGCCGATTCAGCTCGACTAAAGCCTTACGACAAGACATGTCCTGTAGCTTGCCATTGGGTGCGCGCCAATCTAACCAGTCACAAATTTTGGTTGACAGACGGCGGCGAGAGATATCGGGTTCAGCCGCAAGGGTAAGCTGGATCCGATCGAGTAGGTTTGTTGAAAATTCTTGGCCACAAATTCGCATGGCCATAGTATGCCATGTAGTGCCCCCGGTGTCAAGTGTGTATAATGACCAGCCCGAGGGGGTACTGAAAGGAGTCTCGTTTGTCGGGGTTATGACTGTCCAACTCCGGGTTTCCAGCATTCCAGTAATTTGATGAGCTCCACCATGGTGCGGTGGGTGGGAACGCTGACGCCGTGCTCCTCGGCATAGCGACAGATTGCCCCGTTCTGGGCATCGATCTCGGTGGCCACCTCATTGAGGATATCCTGCAACATGGAAGAAAGGTTATTGGCGCTTTTTTCACAGGAGTCGAAGAGCACTTCATACAGATCGGGATGAATGAGTACAACCCCCTGGGCCTTGGCTACCGTAAGTCCTTCGTCGAGAAGCCGCTTCATCAGGGTTATCGATTCCGTTCTGGAAACCAGCGAGCCGTTAGGTACCTGGAGAATCGCCGAAACCGGGTTGATTGCCGCATAGATTATCACCTTGGACCACAATCGGCTGATGATTCTTTTCACCATCTGGGTTTCCAGACCGCTACGGCAAAAGAGCTGTTTGATAATCTCCAGTCGCTGTGAGAAGGATCCGTCCAGTTCGCCGATGAAGGTTGTGGCGTGGGAACCCTTGCGCACCCGGGCATCGCTTAAGGCCATTCCCGACATATAGGTGATCCCGAGGAGAATGTTTTTTTTCGGTACAATTTCTTGGGCGACTTCCAGATTGCCGAGTCCGGTCTGGATGCACAGCAGAGGACAGTTGTCGGTGATCAGATGGGCGACATCTTGCACTGCATCCTTGGTGGCCTGGGATTTGACAAGGAGGAGGACAAGATCGGCCTCGCTGATAGATGTCGCCGAATGGAGTGCCTGCACAGGAAATATTTCTGCGTTATCGGGATGTTCCCCGTCTCCTTCAAGGAGACCGATACCCTTTTCCCGCAGTGCACCCAATATACCATGATCGATATCGATCAGGGTGATTTCGTTACCGCCCCGGATTAAAAAGGAGCCAAAAAGTCTGCCAATGGCGCCGCTGCCGACAATCACTATTCGCATAGAGAGCCTCCGATAAAAGGAGTTCCGGTAAAAATGGTCAACCGGAACAGTGCAAATACCCGCAGGGGATGCAAGGGCCGGCAAAGAAAGAGGTTTTTCGATCTTTCTTTTGGCGCTTTGCCGCCTGTGGAAAATCTATTCCATTATCTATTGTATTATCGAGTTGCTGGGAATGCAAATACTTACAGTGAAGTTAAGAGTAAAAATTTTCAGAAGAGAGCAACTTTTGCTATGCATCGCCTTTAGGCAGTATATGGCCTGCGTTGTCGTTAGAACCCTCCGCCTCGTCTTCGGTTTCGGCAAGGGTCGGGAAGGGATGGAGAACCAAGGCCAGATCCTCGGCCAAGGCGCCCATCTCGATCGCCAGAGCTGCTTCGCCGATAAAGCCTTCGGTGTTGCCACCGACCATGCCAATACCGAGGATGCGGCCGTCAGCGGGGTTAGTGATGAGTTTAGTGAAGCTGCCTAGGGCTTGGGTCCGCCCGGAATCTTGCCAGGGGAAGCGTTGCACCGCATGCGCAATACCCTCTCGCCGGGCCGCTACTTCCGTCAATCCGCACCAGGCGATCTGCGGCTCGGTATAGACGACAGCTGGGATGGCTCGAACATCAAAGCCGATTTTCCTGCCGCTTATCACTTCTGCCGCCACCCGACCTTGTCTGGTGGCCTTATGCGCAAGCATGATCCCGCCCGCCACATCGCCTACGGCAAAGATCCGCGCATCGCTGGTCCGTTGCTGTTCGTCAATTTTGATAAACCCTTGGCTGTCCAGAGTCACCCCGGTATGTTCCAGGCCCAGGTCGTCGCAGTTGGGGATTCGGCCAATGGCAAGGAGCACCCGGTCGGCTTCCATTTCGGCGGTTTTGCCATTTTGAGTGTAACGGACAACAACGCCCGCCGCGGTTTCCGTAAAGCCTTCGGCGCGTGCGCCGAGGTGGAGGGCGGCAAAGTGTTCGACAAGGCGCGTTTGCAGCGGGCCGACCAGATCGGCATCGGCCTTGGCCAGCAGGCGGTTCTTCATTTCCATAAGGGCCACCCGGCTGCCGAGGGCGGCATAAATCGAACCGATTTCCAGACCAATATAGCCGCCGCCAACCACCAAGAGGGTTTTGGAGATTTCGGTGAGCGCCAATGCCGCGGTCGAATCCATGATTCTGCTGTCGGGAGAAAAGACAAGGCCCGGCAGGGGGCGCGGACTGGAGCCGGTGGCGATGATTGCCTGCTTGAATTTTATGCCGCTAATCTCCGCCCCTTCCAGGCGAACTGTCCCTGCGCCGGAAAAGTGCGCCCGGCCTTGGATCACCAAGACCCCACGGCGTTTGGCAAGGCTCATGAGCTTGCCTGCCATGCTGCTGATGACTTGCCGCAGCCAATACCGCATAGCAACAAGGTCGATCTTCGGCTCGGCAAAACGCAATCCCATCCGCTCTGCCCGGCGGGTAGAGTCGAGGAGCTGGGTGAGATGCAGGAGGGTTTTCGAGGGAATGCAACCGGCGTGCAGGCAGAGGCCGCCGAGGCGCGGCCTGTGGTCGACCAGGATAACGTCAAGTCCCAGATCGGCAGCCCGGAAGGCGGCGCCGTAGCCGCCGGGACCGCCGCCTATTATAAGCAGGTCGGTATTCATCTCCATATCGCCCATTACCATGATTGCCTCCTTATGCTGAACACTTAAATCATGGTGATAAGCAGTTCATCCGGGTCTTCCAGTGCGTTTATCACCAGATGCAGGAAGCGGATGGCGTCGGCGCCGTCGACCACCCGGTGGTCAAAGCAGAGGACAATGGGCATGATCAGCCGGGGGACGATCTGATGTTTGCCGTCGGTACCCGTGATAACCACCGGTTGCATGCGTCCTTGGCCGAGGCCTAGGATGGCCACCTCCGGGTAATTGATGATTGCCGAAAAATGATGGCCGCCGAGGGCTCCAGCGTTGGTGATGGTAAAGGTGCCGCCCTGCAGCTCTTCGCGGCTGAATTTGCCGGTGCGAACGCGGGTGATGGCCCCGTCCACCTCGATTGCCAGCTCCTTGATGCTCTTGCGATCGACGTCGCGGATCACCGGCACAAAAAGACCGTTTTCGCTGTCGGTGGCAATACCGATATGGAAATAATTTTTGACGATGATTTCCTGGGCCGCAAGATCGAGGCTGGCATTAAAGCTCGGATAGGCTTTGAGAGCAGTCGCCACTGCCTTCATGGCAAAGACTGTCATGGTCAAGCGGCCGCCGACAGCGGCTATTTCCGCTTTGTGCTTTTGCCGGAAGGCCTCAAGCCCGGTGATATCGATATTGTCCTGGCAGTGAACATGGGGGATCTGGGCCCAGGAGGCGGTCATCTGGGTGGCGGTTGCCCTACGGATGGAACGGAAAGGCCGCCGTTTTACCGGGCCCCATTTGCTGAAATCGGGAAGTCCCGTCGGTGATGGCGCAGCAGGTGGACGGGCAGGAACAACCGCTGCCGCGACGGCCACAGCCACAATCTTTGGTAGCGGGTCGGACTGCTCTTTTTGCCGGGCATGGGCCTCGATATCGTCCTTGGTGACGATGCCGCCTGAACCGGTGGCGGTCACCGCCCGAAGGTCGACGCCGAGTTCCCGTGCCAGCCGTCGAGTAGACGGGGAGGCGGGCACCGGGCTTTGTCCATATTCTTTTGACGGCGGCATTTTTTCGACCTGCGGCGGGGTGTCGACCTGCGGCGCCGTTGTTTTTTCGACACCCGTTTCAAAGGTCATCAACACATCGCCGACGATCGCCATGTCACCGACCTTGACCAGGATGTCGCCCACGACTCCGGTAAAAGGAGAGGGGATTTCCACGGCGGCCTTGTCGGTCTCGATTTCCAGGATAACCTGCCCCTCTTCAATAGCCTGGCCGGAAGCAACCGGGATGGCGAGGATTTCCGCTTCATGTACGCCTTCGCCGAGATCCGGCAGTCGAAACGATGTGCTCATAGGTGCTCCGTTATTTGCTGTTAAGTGTCCTGTGCGCTGCTGCAACGATGCGCTGCACCCCGGGAAGATAGCTTTTTTCCCTGCTGAAATAGGGGATAATGGTATCAAAGCCGGTAACCCTTTCTATCGGTGCCTCAAGGAAGTAGAAAGCGCCTTCGATGAGTCGCGTGGCGATTTCCGCCCCGGTGCCAAAGCTCTGCGGCGCCTCATGGACGATCACTGCCCGGCCGGTTTTTTTTACCGAGGCCACCAGCAGGTCGCTATCCAGAGGGGAAAGGGTGAGCAGATCGATGACCTCCGCCTCCACGCCATCTTTTTGCAGCAACTCATCCGCCGCCGCAAGGGTCGGCCGCAGCATGGCGCCGTAGCTGATCATGGTCAGGGCTTTGCCGGGTCGGACTATGTTTGCCTTGCCGATCGCCAGGCTCTCTTCCTCCTCCGGCACCTCTTCGCGGAAGGCGCGATACAGAGCCTTGGCCTCGTAGAAAATAACCGGATCGGGGTCGCGGATGGCGCTGATAAGTAAGGCCCTGGCGTTACGCGGCCCGGAGGGAATGACCACTTTGAGGCCTGGGGTGTGGGCCCAGTAGGCCTCGCGGCTTTCCGAGTGGTGTTCCAACGCCCGCACCCCGCCGCCGTAAGGGGCGCGCATGACCATCGGTACCCTGAGGCGGCCCTGGCTGCGCCAGCGCATGCGGGCGGCGTGGTTTTCCAGTTGATGAAAACCCTGGTAGGCAAACCCCGAGAACTGCATCTCGCAGACCGGTCGCAGCCCGTACACGGCCATGCCGATGGACATGCCGACGATCGCCGATTCGGCGAGCGGCGTATCAACCACTCGCTCGCCGCCGAACTCGGCAAAGAGACCATCGGTTACCCGGAACACCCCGCCGTCCGGGCCGATGTCTTGGCCGAGGAGGATCACCGTATCGTCTTTTTGCATTTCCTGACGGAGCGCCAGATTGAGCGCCTCGACCATGGTCATCTTAGCCATGCTGTGCCTCCCCTTTGCTGTTTGCCAATTCCTTGGTCAGTTTCTCCTTTTGCAGCTGCAAATGGGGCGGCAGTTCGGCATAAAGATGATCGAACATATCAAGGGGGGCACCGAGGTTTTTCATTTGTGCTTCCGCTCGGTCGACGGCGGTTCGGATTTCTTCTTTTATCTCCTCCTCAAGCTTTGCGATGACTGGTTCTGAGAGGATATTTTTGTTTATGAGATAATTGCGGTAGCGGATCAGCGGCTCCTTCAGTCGCCAATGCTCGACCTCCGCCTCGCTCCTATACTTTTTCGGATCATCGGAGGTGGTGTGCATCATGATCCGGTAGGTCACGCATTCAATGAAGGTCGGGCCACCATCTTTTCTAGCCCTGTCTATCGCCTCGGCGGTTGCCGCATAAACCGCCAGAATATCGTTGCCATCCACCTGGATCCCCGGCATGCCGTAGGCGGAAGCCTTCTGGACCAGGGTTTTGGAGTGGGTCTGTTTTGCCAGCGGAATGGAGATTGCCCACTGATTATTCTGACAGACAAAGATCACCGGCGTTTGATACACCGCCGCGCAGTTGAGTGCTTCGTGGAAATCGCCTTCCGAGGTGGCTCCGTCGCCGAAAAAGACCATGATCACCTCATCGGTTCGCCGGTATTTTGCCGCCCAGCCGAGGCCCACTGCATGGATAATCTGCGAGGCGACAGGTACCGACATCGGCAAATCCCTTTGCCCTTTGGGGATAATGGTACCTTCATTAAAACCGTTATAGTAGAGCAAAACGCTCTCCATCGAGCGGCCACGCATGATCTCCGCCGCCGTCTCGCGAAAAGAGGGGACTAGCCAGTCGCTGTCGCGCAGAAGTACCACACTGCCGATCTGCGCCGCCTCCTGACCCTTGATCGGCGGAAAGGTGCCGATCCGGCCCTGGCGCTGCAGATCGAGCATCTTTTCATCAAAGCGGCGGCCGAGGAGCATCGCCCGGAACATCTGCAGGTGTATGTCGTCGCTGATATTTGGTTCCAGCCCGGTGTCGAGGCTGCCGTGTTCATCAAGGATGGAGAGATGATCGATAGGGTCTGGTGGATCGATGGGGCTACGTCCCATGGGGCGACTCCTTTACGGTTCACAAGTGATCGTTTTGTCTGCAATGCCTGTTTCATTTTTTTCACTATAACCAAGGGGGCGGAAATATCAAAGAGTATAGGGAGATTATCCGTAACCTGGAGCTGTTGTGATCAGATTCCCTGGATAACCAGAGCTCCGAGTACGGGAAAAACTGTTTGTTTTGACTCAGGTCAATGGCATCATGGCAATTTTGACTATATGATGACAATAGTCTTTGAAGTTGATGAACCTTCAGCAAACACGACATACCCATGATCACGATCATCCTTACCATTCCAAGTCTGCTCTTTCTCGCTGCCCATGCCTTTCGGGTAGGCAGCCTCGGCGGTGCCATCTTCTGGTTGACGGCATGTGTTCTGGCGGTCGCGCCTCTGCCGTGGAAGAGTTGGGCCTTGGCCGGTCTTTTGGCGTTCGGCTGTTGGCTGTGGGGCGATATCACCCTGACCCTCGTGCAGCAGCGCATGGCCCTCGGCCTGCCATGGTTTCGTCTGGCGGCGATACTTGGGGTGGTTGTTGCCGTATGTCTGGTTGCAGCCCTGATGCACATCCGCAGGGCTTGCCGGAAATCCCAGCCCGGCAACCTGGTCGAGGGGCTGGCCTTTCTCCTCACGATAGTCGGTCTGTCCATCGCCAAGCAAAAAACATCACTTGACATTATCCTCCTCGATCGTTTTTTTCCGAGCGGCGGTTGGATCATTATTATCCTGCTGGGCTGGTACGCTGCCTGGATCACTGGAAAGATGCTCCGGGCCGAAGATTCGCCAAAGTGGCGGCGAAGAGTCTGGGCGATTTTTTCGGCGGTGTTTTTTCTCCAGCTTTTTCTCGGACTCCTTGGTTTTGAACGGTTTCTAATGACCGGTAAGCTGCATCTGCCTGTACCGGCGCTGATTGCTGCCGGGCCATTGTACCGTGGCGATGGGTTCTTTATGCTCATTCTTTTTACTGTGACCTTGATACTCGTTGGTCCGGCCTGGTGCAGCCATCTTTGTTATATCGGCGCTTGGGATAACTGGGCGGCGACCGGTCAGAAACGGGCCGGGGTTTTGCCCGGATGGACCAAAGTTGCGCGATGGCTGATGTGTCTTGCGGTCCTTGTCGGGGCGTACCTTCTTGGTAGAAGCGGTCAGCCCCTTACCCTGGCAGTCGCTCTTGCCGCCGTCTTTGGCGTAGTCGGCGTTGTTATCATGCTCACCTGGTCGAGGCGGAGCGGAATTATGACCCATTGCACCACCTATTGCCCCATGGGGCTCCTTGCCAATATTTTTGGCAAAATAAATCCTTGGCGCATCCGCATTGGCTCAGGATGCTGCAAATGCGGCATCTGCACCCGGGTCTGCCGCTATGGCGCGCTTGCCGCCCCGAACATTGAGGCAGGTCGGGCGGGACTGAGTTGTTCCTTATGCGGTGACTGCATCTCCGGCTGCCCCCACAGCCACCTGCACTACCAATTTCCTGGATTGAGCTATGAAACCGCCCGCTCCGCCTTTATCATCGTCATTGTCGCCTTGCACGCCATTTTTCTTGGCGTGGCCCGGCTCTGAGCAGCAGTCGAAAGGAGGGGGTGAAAAAGAAGCATACTGCGGTGAATTCACCTTGTCGGGGCTAGAAAAACCATTGGCGCAGAGCAAAGTAGGCCAGGGGCAGGAAGATGGCGGGAAGCAGGTTGCCGACCCGTATTGTGGTAATCTGAAGCATATTGAAACCGATAGCCATGATGAGCAAGCCACCGACCGAGGTCATTTGTGCTATTGTTTCGGGCACCAGGAAGTCTTTCATGAAGCCGGCGGTAACGGTGATGATGCCCTGGTAAATGAACACGGCAATACTCGAAAACATTACCCCCAGACCCATGGTTGAGGCAAAGATGACGGAGGTCACCCCATCGAGCACCGATTTGGCAAATAAGGTCTGATGGTTTCCCGTTAAACCGCTTTCCAGGGAGCCGACAATCGCCATAGAGCCAACGCAGAAAACCAGACTGGCGGTGACAAAGCCTTTGGCAAACGACTTTCTATCGCTGGATTTCGCTGCCACTTTGCTTTCGAGAAAGGCCCCGACCATCTGCAATTGCTTCTCGATCTGCAAAGCCTCGCCGACTAAAGCGCCAATGACTACGGAAAAAATAACCACCATCAGATCACCCGAAACCAGGGCGCTTTTTATACCTATAAGCACCACCGAGAGGCCGACGCCGCTGAGGATGATTTCTTTATAGTTATCGGCGATGCCCCTGCTAAAGAGAAGCCCCAGCAAACTGCCGGCGATGATTGCTAAAGTGTTTGCTATTGTTCCCAGCATATTCGTTGCCGACCTAAAAGAAGAAAGAACCGAGGATGAGAATTGCCACACAACCATTGCAGCAACCGCTTCGGCGAGAGGGGCAGTTATACCACCAGAAGAAGAAATTTTGAAACGTTTCTTTTACGGGTAGCAAGAGGCGGCATATTCTTTATAGCTATGAGCTGAACACCTCGCTTACTCTGCCTCTGTTGAATCACCCAAGGGCAGCAATTCGTCTCTATTTGTTTTTGCTGGTGCAGAGAACGAGTATCTTGAAAAATGAAGATATTGCTGCAGAATTGATATCTTATAGATTTTATTTGCATTGGCTTATGGGTTTAGTAAAAAGAAGGTCTTTGCTAAGTATAGCGGAAGGGGATAAGAAGAAACCTGGGAAAGATATTTTGATAAAATTTTCTCGTCTCAATATCCATAGCCGGTAACCCTTCGAGATTTTCCTAATCCGCATCTTGGTATAAACTCCTATGTCCTTCGCTTCTTTCGGCCTTTCTGAATCTCTTCTACGTGCGCTTTTTGAACTGGGGTATGTCACACCCACTCCGGTGCAGCTGCAGGCGATGCCGGCAATTCTCTCCGGCAGGGATGTCATGGCCTCAGCGCAGACTGGAACGGGGAAAACCGCCGCTTTTGCCCTGCCACTGCTGCAAGGTCTTGCCGGCGGCCTTAGGGCAAAAATCAATCATATCCGCGCCTTGGTATTGACTCCAACCCGCGAGTTGGCGGTACAGGTTGCCGAGGCTCTTGCCGCTTACGGCAAATATCTGCCGCTGACGACCGGTGTTGTCTATGGTGGGGTAAAGATCAATCCGCAGATGATGCAACTGCGCAGCGGGATCGATATCCTGGTTGCCACTCCGGGGCGCTTGCTTGATCTTTACCAACAGAACGCCGTGAAGTTTTTGCAGGTGGAGGTGTTGGTGCTTGATGAGGCGGATCGGATGCTCGACATGGGGTTTCTGGAGGATATTGCCAAAATTCTTAACTTGCTGCCCAAAAGGCGACAAAACCTGGTGTTTTCTGCGACTTTTCCGAATTCTATCCGTACACTTGCCGGCAAGTTGCTGCAAAATCCGCTGCAGATAGAGGTCGACCCCCGAAACTCTGCGGCCAAGAGCGTCAAACAGTGGATCTACGAAGTGGACAAAAGCAAAAAGGCGGAATTGCTTTGTCATCTCCTGCACAACAATGATTGGCAGCAGGTGCTGGTTTTCATCCGCACGAGGATCGATGCCGACAGGTTGGTACAGAAACTGGCCGACCAAGGTATCTCAGCCCTAGCGATTCATGGCGACAAAAGCCAGGGTGTCCGAACCCGGGCACTTGCCGACTTTAAGGCAAACACAATCCGTGTCCTGGTTGCCACGGATATTGCTTCTCGTGGTATCGACATCAGCGAGCTCTCACAAGTGCTCAATTTTGATCTGCCGAAAGTTGCTGAAGATTATATTCATCGTATTGGCCGCACCGGTCGTGCCGGCCTGGCAGGTGCAGCAATTTCTTTGGTCAGTGCCGATGAAGTCAGCCTGCTCTCGGCAATCGAGACGCTTCTGCAAAAGCTATTGGTGCGCGAGGTTGCGGCTGGTTTTCTACCAAAACACAGCGTGCCGTTAACCCGCCTGATGAAGGCGCGTCCGAAGAGGCCAAAGAAGCCCAAGAATCCAAAGCAGGAACAGGCACCGACCCAAGTCGATTGTCAGAAACCCACTGGTGATGGGAAAAGTGTCCACCGCAAACCGCGAAAGGGTGGCGAGGAACAGGATGGAGAAAAAGCGCAAGGGACTGCCGATGGCAGGAGACATCAGAGAGGCTCAAACAATGCTGCATCGGCCACATTCAAGCGGAGCAAATCCCGAAAGAGCAGCACGGGTGGGAACCGATAAATCATAGTCAGCCATGCCTTCGCAAGATTGCCGGTATGTCGACCGTGGCGCGCACATCCCGGAGCAAGGCCGTAAATAGCCGTTGCCTCTCTTGGTCTCCTGGTTCTGGAAAGAACTTAAAAATAGGGGAATGGCTGGAAGGTAGGTATGTGCCGGATGAATCGGCAAATCCCCCGGGGAAAGCGCAACTTGCCGCTTTACTTAGGGGGAAAATGACGATTACACGTATGGCTGATACTCAGGCTCGTACATCAGACTCTCTATAAAGCCCGGGAGATCAACTGGGCGTGGCCTGGAGGCAAGGCCTCCGGCATAGGCGATATCAGCGACAGCAACGGCAACAGCCAACGACACGTCCCTGATCCTGGGAAGCGGCGGGTAGACCCGGCCAATGCGCAGGTCCGTCTCGGACACCTCCATGGCAAGAGTACGGGCCGCCACGAGGAACATCTCATCGGTGACATGCGCGGCCCCGCTGGCCATGACCCCCATGCCGACGCCGGGGAAGATGTAGACATTATTTCCTTGGCCCGGAGTAAATCGCTGTCCATTGACGACCACCTGTCCGAAGGGACTGCCGCTGGCGAAAATGGCCCGACCGGAGGTGTGGATATATGCCTCTTCAGCTGTGCATTCAGCCTTGGAGGTGGGGTTGGACAAGGAGAAAACGACGGGCCGTTCATTAATCCGCGCCATCGCCTCAAGTACGTCCTTGGTAAACCGTCCGGCCTGGGCCGAGACTCCGATGATCGCTGTCGGTTTAAGGGATTCAACGGCTGTGAGGAAATCGGTGATGCATTCATGGTCATGGGCGTAATCGAGTTTATGCCCCTTGAGATCGGTACGGGCCTCCACCACCAGCCCTTTGGAATCAAAAAACCAGCAATGGGTTCTGGCTTCTGCGTGCGACAGGCCTTCCTCCATCAGGGCTGATACTAAAAGATCGCCGGTGCCGATGCCGGCCTCTCCGGCCCCCATGAAGAGGAATCTCTGATCCTTCAGGCTGCTGCCGGTAATACGCAGGGTTGAAAACAGACCGGAAACAGTGACGGAGGCGGTGCCTTGAATATCATCGTTGAAACAACACACCTGGTCTCGGTATTTATGCAATAATTTGAAGGCGTTGGCGTTGGCAAAATCTTCGAACTGAATCATCGTCTCGGGAAAGACCTGTTGCACTGCAAGAATGAACTCCTCTAGCAGTTCATCGTATTCTTCGCCACGGATGCGCGGATGTTTATTGCCTATATACAAAGGATCGTTCAGAAGGGTTTCATTGTTTGTCCCCACATCGATGGTGACAGGCAGGGTGAGCGACGGGTGGATTCCGCCACAAGCGCTGTAAAGCGCCAGTTTGCCGACAGGAATTCCCATGCCATCGGCGCCCAGGTCGCCAAGTCCAAGAATTCGTTCGCCATCGGTCACAACAATTATCCGGATATCCTTGCGATGCCAGTTACCGAGAATTTCGGCCATCCGGCCTTTGTCGCCGGCAGTGATAAAAATACCTCGCGGCCGTCTAAAGATAGCACCATATTCGAGACAAGCCTGGCCCACTGTAGGCGTATAGACAATGGGCATTAATTCTTCGATATTATCGACAAGAACCCGATAAAAAAGAGTTTTATTGCGATCCTGGAGACCGGTAAGGAAAATATAACGCTGCATGTTGGTGGGCTTTTTGCGGAGATTCCACAGTACCCGCTCAACCTGCTCGTCAATGGTGTGGACCCGTGGTGGCAGGAGACCGGTCAATCCGAGAGCTTCCCTCTCGTCAACAGTGAAGGCGGTCCCTTTGTTCAAGGCTGGATCCCGAAGCAGAGCAAACCCTGAGGGAAAATTGCTCAAACGATTTTTTTCCCGTAGTTTCTTGGTTGCATCCGATGCCTTGCTCTTCTTCAGTATCGACTGGAAGTTAATATGTCCGAGAAACCGCGATAACATGTCCTGGTCGACCAGATCCTTCTCAAAACGGAGCACTATCTCATCTTTTTCATACGAAATTTTATACATATGTCATTCCTCTTGGTGGTTAGAATATTTCTGAATTTTTTTCAGCCGACTATCTGCAAGCAAAGATAAAAAGGAGAAATGTAAATAAAATTGATGGGAACATACTTTCTTTGATGCTGATTTGCAATCCTGTTCCGGGGAAAAATTACATTTTGTATCATAAAAACGGGAGATTGGAGTAAAAATAATTGATATGCAAATAATTCAAATATGAGATTATTTTGTTATGTATCAATAAAAATTATAATGATGAAGGAGCAGTGTTGGAAAAAATGGCAATTAGGGTGCAATTTAAATTTCCGGGGAAGCTATTGTTTTTGAATTCTATCTTGATTTGACGGGATAATCAAAGGCAGCGTTGATGTTTTTTTGCCCATGATGGTGGGCGCATCGCTACCGCCGCGGCTGGAGAGGACGGCTGACAATGCGGACTGGTGTTCCCGCCTTGAAAGCCCGAATGTTTTCCGCCGTTTGGTCGAGAATCCGTTGTCGAGCCTCGCTGCTGGCCCAGGCGATATGTGGGGTAAGAATGAGATTTGGCAGTTGCGGATCAAGGAGGGGATTACTCTCTCGGGGCGGTTCGCTGCTCAATACATCAATGGCGGCTCCGGCAATGTTCCCCGCCATGAGGGCCTCGGCCAGGGCGGCCTCATCAACAATCCCGCCGCGGGCGGCGTTGACAAGAAAAGCCGAGGGTTTCATCAGGGCAATGGCCCTGCGGTCAATGAGATTGCGGGTATGGTCGGTGAGTGGACAGTGCAAGGTGAGAATATCGACATCCGGCAGCATCTCTTTAAGAGATGGCCGATCATCAGGCGGATTGCCAGGCCTACGGGCGACTATGATTTTCATGCCGAAAGCTATTCCCATGTCGGCGATAGCCCGGCCAAGAGTGCCATAGCCAACGATCCCGAGAGTTTTGCCCTTCAGTTCGATGATCGGGAAGTCGAGAAAACAAAATTGATCTGCACTCTGCCAGTGCCCTGCTCTAACCGCAGCATGGTACGAGAGAAGATTGGTGTGCAGGGCGAGGATCGTGGCAAAGACATGCTGAACGACTGAGTCGGTGCCATATGCCTGGCAATTACACACTATTACACCAAGTTCCATAGCGGCCTGCAGGTCAATGACATCGGTGCCGGTGGCCACTACGCAGATCAGGCGAATAGAGGGGCTTGATAGCAGGTGGCGGCGGGTGATCCGCACCTTGTTGACAATGAGCAGCTCGGCGCCGGTGATTCTTTCCGTAACCTCTTCCGGGGTTGTGGTGTGAAACACCTGCAGGGAAGTGCATTCGTCGGTGAGGCTCTTAAGGGAAAATTCATCAAGGCCTGCACTATCAAGAAAGACGGCATTCATCGGTGCTCCTTACTCCATGGCAATTGATGGGAACTTTACTGGAAATGAATGAAAGAACCGGTGTATTCCGCCACTTTCGTTGTCCCAGCCATTGAATTTAAAATATATTTCCTTTATTATCAATGAGGTTGTACGCACAGATCGCAACTATTTATAGGTTGAAGCAGAAAGAGAGAGGGGGCCAATGGATATCGGTACCAAAAAAGCGTTCGCTGAAAAAAGTAGATGGCGGCTATCTAGGTCATTTGGATTGTCTCAACTATTTGTGATCGCTGTTGTATTTATTTTTCTGCCGGGATGTGCATCAAAGGTTCAGGTCTTGTACATGCCCCAGCAAAAGCGTGCCTCCGTCGCCGAAAAACTGATTGCCGGCAAAGAAAACGTGCTTCTTCTTAAACGTCATTATGAACAATGGCGGGGTACCCCCTATGTAGATGGTGGGATGTCGGCTACCGGTATCGACTGTTCCGGTTTTACGGCCCTTGCCTACCGGGACGTGTTCAGGCTTACATTGCCGAGGACAGCCGGAGAACAGGCCGAAAGCGGCCGGGAAATTGCGAGGGCTTCATTGAAAAGCGGAGACCTGGTCTTTTTCAACACCGGGAGATCGAAGAAACATGTAGGAATTTATCTTGCCGATGATCAATTTATACACGCATCCGTTTCGAAAGGGGTGACACTCTCTAGTCTTGATGACTCCTATTGGCAGGAGAGGTATTGGCAGTCCAGACGTGTGTATGCACCGGTCGGCCAAGACAGGGCAAACAATAGCGCCGTGGCAACGTACCGCAGGTAGGGACCGATGCCGGTCAGGGCAAGGGGCGAGCCCATGCACCTATGTTTTTTCCTGTAGTCCGCATCATATTCTGCGAGGTGGCAAGTGAACAGAAGATCAGGATGTTTTCTCGTTGGACTTTTAACGGTATGTACATGGTGGACCGGGGAGTGTGTCGGCGAATCAGCTGTTACGCAGGGAGAAAAACTTCCCCTTTATGAGTATGGAATTGTCGGTCTAAGCGCCCATTTTCCGCATTATACCGGCTCAAATGAATATCAAACCTATGCCTTTCCTACACCCTATTTTGTCTACCGGGGGGAAATAGTTAAGGCTGATCGTGAGGGGATTCGCGGCATATTTTTTCGCTACAAACAGTTTGAGACGGATATATCCCTGGCTGGCAATACCCCGGTAAGTGATGATAAAGCCAGAGCAGGTATGGAGGATCTCAATGCCATAGGGGAAGTAGGTCCAGCCCTGAATTACTATTTCTTCGATTATGGCGAGCGGGATTCCTTCTTCTTCCAGGCCACCCTGCGGGCGGCCCTGTCTTTTGACTTTGATGGTGGTCTTGATGTCGGCTATGAAGGTTATGTGTCCGACGTGTCATTGATCTATAGGGATTCAAGGATATTCAAGGAGCAAGATATTCGCTTTCATTTAAGCACCGGCGTAAGGTTTGCCGGCGCTGCGATGCACCAGTATTTTTATGAGGTTCCCCTTGTCGATGTCACCCCCAATCGTCGATATTATGAAGCTGAAGGCGGTTATGGTGGTCTGCAGTTGTCGGGCAGCATCACCAAGGAGTTGACCCCCAGTTTCTCGGCGAGTTGCTATGGCCGTTGGGTAAATATAGACGGGGCGGTTTATGAAGACAGTCCGCTCGTCAGTACCCATAACAATTATATCGTCGGCGCTATGTTGGTCTGGAAAATTGGCGAATCGGAAAGACTGGAACCATAAGAGACAGGGATCTGTCTGCTGTTAGGATGGGAAAATGCAGTCGTGCTTTTCTGACGATACCAATAATCGGCAAGGAACCAAGCTAACCAAGACTGTTTCTGCAATACTCACAATACTCAGGTTTTTCCCTGTCGACAAAGATGTCCCGGGCGACGAGTCCCGGATTTTCTTCAAGCGCCTTTGAGCCGAGGTTTGCGGTATCGGTCTTATGCAGCTCGAGCATCGCAACCGCATCCCCTTCCTTGTTCTTCCTGCATAATGGGTCGGGCACTGGGAGAGTATCTCAACCACCGAAAATCCCTTCTGCTGGAGGGCTTTTTTGAGAATCGCAGTCGTATCCCTGACATGATAGGCCGTTGATCTGGCGACAAAGGTCTCTCCGGCGGCGGTGGCCAGGGAAACAATATCAAACTCACTGTCAATGGTGAGATACGGTGCGGTGGTCACTTTTTTCCTGGGACCCGACAGAGGAGAAAACTGGCCTCCGGTCATCCCATAGATTCTATTGTTCATGACAATGTTGTTCTTATCAAGCTGCAGTTATTCAACCGCGCGCAGGAGTGAGTTCAAGATAGTTCCGTGACCACCCGTGAAGCCGCCGATACTGCCGCCTTCCTAGTGCTGCCCTTTACCCATAAATTATTTGTACGTAGCAAATTCATTCGTCACTGAGCAAAAAACCTGCACACATGCATTGCAGTTGAAAAAACCCCCGCCACATACACTGATGTCCAGGTGGTGGATCTTTAGACCGGCCGAGATAACCACCTATCTTGGCCACCAATTTCACAGCTTGCCCTAAACTGTCGGGAGAACTGAGGTCTTTTTTTTTGCATAAGCCTTGAGCACTTTGATTTCCAACTCGGAAAATAAGATCTCAGCCGGTAATGCCGGGGCCTCTCTTCCCAAGAGGGTCATAAGCATAATCCGCCAGGCAATAACAAGATTAATCGCTATGCCTCGCTTAAGACGTTCAGCAGTCTTATGAGCCATATCTTCAACCCGACATCCTGATTTCAAGACCCTGTGCCAATCTTCTATCCGCCAACGCAGGCAATACCATTTTATGCAGTTCAAAGCGTCATCAACAGACTTGATGTCAACGGTGGTCAACAAAAACCACTCCAGGGCCTCTACACCTGCCGGCGGATTATTCTCAAGGGCATGGACAATCCATACTTGAATTGGTTTTTTATCCTCCATGTAATACGGGGCGTTAAACTCTATTTGTACATAACGCACAGAAACATCTGCAGTGCGTGCCGGGCGGAGTGGGCAGGTCTTCTGCTTACTCTTTTTGGGCCGGGCACTTTGCCGTGGAACTTTTATGTTTATACGAGTCTGCACAGGAGACTGCCTTACTGTCTCGAATAATTTGTCTTCCCCGGTAGTGCATCGGTTAAATTTAGCCCGAACCAACAAGTCTACTTTGGTACAATTACAACGCTGCTCATCAAACAGTTCGAAAAAATCGGCTTCTCGATCCAGCACATTAAGCAGTTTTGTGTGAGGCATCAGGCTCTTCATCTGCATGCAGTCACGTAGTCCCTCTATCCAGCAAAAGGTTTTCTTCTCTTCAATAGGGATGTCTATGGGGCGACGATCGTCCTGGGGATCTTTCTCCTCAATTGCCGTGCATGTTGCTCGCACCACTCCCAAAGGAAGCCCGTCCGGTGTTATCGCAAGCATTGAGTGTAAGTGCAGGCCCTTACTTTTTGCTCCGGTTTGATTATTACCTATTATCCCAAGGCCATCGCATTGACTTAAATTATTGTAATTCAAGTTGCTGCCGTCCTGGATACAAAGCACCAGGGACTGTCCCTTCATCCTTCGTATTGTTTGCTCTCGATGCGGTAGAAGAATGTTGGACATATTTACCGCTGAATCATCAGGTGCATCTATAAGTCGATAAAAAGCTTTAGTTTTTGGCCAGTCACCTTCAACAACACCAGCATAGGAAACACCCGGCTTCTCAGCTTTTTTGGTGCCGATTTCGACCAGTCTACGGCTTAAACGGACATCGCCAAGGGGAGCACCACCAAATTCAGCTGCAGCCCAATCCGCACCATCAACACAGGATGTTATATCAAGTGCACCTAAACCACTGCCTTCGGCAAGTCCAATCTTCTGGCGAAAATCACCTGCCAGGGGATATACATAAATATCCTTGACGGTTTCTGGATTTTCATTGCGACGGTCCTGCCGGCCACGGCCTTTCGTCTTGCCTATCCTTAGCCAATTCGCAGCCTGATAACACGTACCGGTAAAATGTGTTGTGTCCACAAAACTTTCAAGCAGCAGAGGTCGATAGCCATAACGAACCTCAAAATCCAGAGGTAATCGTTGTATGGCCATACCCAACAAACGAGAAGCCAAATTGCGACATGACACGCTGGAGCGAATCAAAAATCGGCTCATGTTGACAACCTGATGTAAATGGGCTTTCCTTTCTACAATATCCCAACCTATCCACTTGTCTCTATCAGCCAGATGTAATGCTGCCGAACTAAACGAAAAACCGCCCAGCCAGCCATGATCTGATTGCACAAGGTAACGAACTTGACGGCCTACGAAAATCGTCGCCCCACGCGGATGGTCAGTGATCATCATTTCGTTCCAGAGCCGCATCTGTTGCTCTGTCTCTACCAGAAGCAACTCTAGTCCGAGCAGTTCTCCCGCCTCAAGAGGTACTGCTTGTGGTTCCGGCAAAGGTTCCGCAAGGCGCCTGGGACTTCTTTTTCTTTTATGAGAAGATTGCCCTAGAGCTATCAACCCTGCCTGTTCAAGTTGACGAAGTGCCACCTGGCAACCGGTACGTTGCTTTTTGCCAAGCGGATCAAAAAAGCTGAAATGCTCACAAAGCTTATCTGCCAGCTGGGAAATTTTTAGATTGCCCGAAGCAGCAAGTAATTCGTTGATAAAATTGATCGCTTCCGGTTGTGACAGTTGCCGTTTTATTTGATTTTGTATTTTCATGCTCCCAGTAGATACAGCACGGGAGCAATTATGTCCAGTTATTATTTAAGGGTAAAAGGCAG